>Ga0210040_10000245_pt1 | contig 96096 bp, 34 predicted proteins | sample CryGeyCG12114_NA_FD_185462 | JGI IMG/M metagenome (GOLD analysis project Ga0210040, IMG submission 185462) | Groundwater microbial communities from aquifer - Crystal Geyser CG19_WC_8/21/14_NA (SPAdes) (version 2) | ecosystem: Environmental > Aquatic > Deep subsurface > Groundwater | place: USA... | reverse complement strand
TTAATGCATTCCTGAATTTGCCAACAAGTTTCCCACCTAAAGATATGCAAACACTCATTGTAAGTTTTTTTGTGCGCCATTCAGCCGGCCTGTCAGTCTTTCAACTTTCAACGCAACTCACTTATTTCATGTTCTATGCTGTTTTGGTTCATATGATGAAAACTTGATGCTAATTATTATCCCCAACACAGTCATGGAATGCCACCTCATTTTAAATCTGTTGGCCGTGGATAAATTCCCATTTTGTGCTCTTTCCCAAGCACTAGTATATGCCATTTTTCACTTGAAAAAACTATGGGCACTCTTAATAACGTTTTAGGCGTAGCCCGATTCATATCTGAAGCCAAATGGACGTACATTGTGGAAACTACACATTCCATAACTTAACTTTTCAAGAATACTTTACAATATACAAGGCACATCTGACATGCTGCTATGTTCCATTAATTAAAATAAATAAAGTTGACTTTCTCATTCCATGATATAATGGCTGTGGCAAATGTGTGCTAAACTATTTACTTGCTTCTGGCTAAATAAATTCACGCAGAGAATAGAGACCAAGTAAGCAAGTTAGTTAGCTAGTTAGTCAGTTCATAGTTACTTTAATACTACTAAACTCCATATTTATGGCTAAATGTTGCATACTTATAGAGTTAGTACATCATAAACTAATCAACTTTTAGAAGGTTTCAACTAAATTCTTAGATTGTTCCTGGGGAAAGGAAATGAAGCCTCATGTTGAGACTTTCTCAACTTATTATTCCCAAACTATAACTTACTGTTATTTTTATATCAACACAGTGCATAGGAATTTTATTTCATCCCAACTAACTATAGCTAACTAACTAAGAACAAAGTTACAAAAAGGAAACAGTGGCTTTCAATTCTCAAACTGTCGAAAAGGAAACTATAGGTAGCTAGGCATTGGCTATAGGCATTATAGCAGGTTTAGTTAGCAAAATAACTAGAATGTATTTCCCACTTTGTGAAATTCTCATTTTCACGTTTCACTTTTGTCACTTATTGTAGCATGGTCTTTGAATGTCTATGAGAATAAGTGGACTGAATGGATGTTTGCCTTGAACTCATAGTTAGTTCAATCAGAACCCCAATGGGTGGACATAACCATTTTTGAACGCATCCAATAACATAACACCATATGGAAATGATTTGAATGGCCCTCATTCCATTCTTTCCACTCAAAGATCATGGCTCACATAATATAACATCACCGTTAGATATATAAGGGTCAACTTTCCCGCAAGATGCCATCAAGTCAGCCTTTTGTTTTTTCACCGTTTTTCTGTATAATATCATGGATGTCATAAATGCTTTGAAAAATCGTCACATTGACTATTTTCAGGTCAGAGTGCAACTAGTTTTTGTAAAACTGTAATGATAAGTTATTCAGAGTTTTCAGTTTTAACTATTTCGGGCAAAGGAGGCAATTATTTCGTGATAAATATCATTGGTCTCTACTAGATTTTACAAATATTTTAAGCAAAAGTGGTGTTAATACTAAAATCCCGGTGACAGACGAAAAGCAACGTGGCGTGTTTGACTCCCCTTTGTTCTTGAGACAATGTAATGGCTTATTGCAGCATAAAAAGGAATTTGACGGAATCACTATTTTTTTTGCCTTTCAGAGTTTCGCTTTCACTAGGTCTTTTGACGCGCCGAGCTAGAATTTGTTCACAATATGTGCCCACGGTTTTCACACCTACTATCATTTTTGATAAAACTTCATTTTGAACTTTCACAAAATATACTCGTCAGAATTTTTGTATACGCTTATGTTATTAAAACAAAAGAAGTTAGTTTAAATTAGAATCTTAAATTCTTGATACGTTTTCAATTTTCCCGGCTGGATTTATTGCCAATCCCTTTTGAAATTGGAACAAGCATTGACCCCATATTGTTAGGAACCCTATGATAAGATCAAATGAACTGAAATGAATGGGGAGGATGAAGGTTACATGTTGTGATTCTACAAAATGACCTAACTTGAGCATCATTTTCCCCGTCATATTATATACTTGAGGCTCTTGTACGGAATTATATTTTGTGCGTGTAATTACGAGAGCTCCATAAGTAGTCTATATGGTCTAAGCCGCAAAAAACAATGTTATCTTATCCAATAATAATATTTTCCCAGCCAACATTTATTCTCTTGAAGAAAGCAACCAGAGAAATGGGAGCCAAAGATGTGTTAAACTCTTGCTAACATGTGAGTGATATAGTAAATTCGTCTAAAATACAGGTAACTCTTACGGTGTGCTTAACATGCCCCATATTTTTCCCCACTCACAGTGAACTATACAATAAAACGTGTGTGTGCATAATTTTTTTTGTCTTGGTGATGATCCGGACCAGCTAAGGAATTGTATTGGGTCTTGTTGCGTTCAAACTTGCGTTTAAAGTGCCCTCCTGGGAAATTAATTGAATGCCGGAAACTAAAAGTCAAAAGCCCTTTGTCGTATAAGCTGTGCAAACTTTGCTAGTTTGATGCACGCGAACGAATAAAATATAGATACATTTTGAAAGCAATATAGCCTGTGAAAGGTATTGTTAATGCAAATGGAAAAGGTAACTCAAATGAAAACATGAGATAGTCAGTCCCATAGTTGAAATTATATGGTAATGATCTTGATTCTGATATGTAAAGCCTCCAGGTAGTTGGTTAAGTTAGTAAGGTCAGCTTTAATTCTGTCGTGACAAAAAATTTAATCAAAATGAATATTTTGTGTCTCTTGCAAAATTTCAGTTCAGTGATTCCATTTGATTTGACCAAAAACTGCCATCCAACTACATTTTGCTTACATTCTAAAAGTAAATTGAGATAGAATATAGGACTAGAAGATATCCCGACCTGTGCAGTTGACAATTCAAGAAAGTTTTCAAAACGGACGTTGTAAACTTTAAGACCCGTTGTCAAGTGGGCAAATGTCATTTGAAATTATTTATCGCTATCTAATCTGCATACTGATAAAATGTATTTTGCGAGAATTTGAAATTCAAATTCCCCGTGACTTCCATCCGAGGTGGAAGTCACGAACAGTTGAAACTACAATTTTATCCAAATGTATTCTATCACTATGTAGATTACAAACCCATCCATTACTTTTATTATGAACTGGCTGTCATTTCATGTAACCCCGTTTGTACAACTCTACTACGCTTTCATTCTACTTCATTTTCTTCTTAACCTAATGTATTACATTACCTTCTGCTTACTCCTTCAGCTCAAAATTGAACGCTTAAAAAGCAAGGCAAGGGTAAATTTTAGCTTAATTAACTTACCCATCTAATGAGAAAGACTGGGCTTGCTACAAAACATGATACGTTGGTTATAAGATCCATACTAAATATCCAAATTCAGTCACCACACCCTAACTAACTAACTAACTTTACTAACTAACCTTATTGCATAGTCCACATGATGGATGAAATGAAGAAAACTAAACGCATTAGCTTGATAATTAAATCAACTTGAACTTGAATCTAATTGGTATACATGGAAACAATAGACTAGCAGGGAAACAATAATAACGACAGATGCATAGTTAGTTTCCTTTCACCAGTCAACATTGTCACACATAGATACTACTTTCGCAAGGGTAGGAACACTCTATTTTGTAGAACTAACTTTCCCATCTAATTGCTATAAATGACAACATTTAAGACCCTTGTGTAGCAGTGGTAACATTTTATTAGATTCAAAGATGGAAAATCATATTAACTTTCTCCATATAGAGTCTGCTAGTTAGTGTTCCAGGAATAATATTCTGTTCATGTTTACTACGAAAAAAAAGTGCAAATATAATAAGCGTGTTTATTTCATCCTCTTTTCAGGATTCTGCATTAGCTGTAGGCAGGCGTGATATTCATATTTTACTTTCTGGAGAAATATTTTCAAAGAAATCACATAGCGATAAAAACTATAATTAACTAACTATGTATACAACCAACTAATATGGTAGCATAGTTGCAGATTATACTCACTATAGTGCACCGGATACCTGATTACACTAAAAGTAACTAACTAAACCTTAGCAAACTATCATGCCAATCGGAGCTGATTATAGAGCTCTGCGTGGCCACTTTTCATTCATATGAGTCTCCTTAATGAGCTGCTAAAGACAACCATTCACAAACCATATGATTTGATGGATTGATAAAGGAATTGAATGTAAAGAATCCAGTGTTTTGTGCTGCCTAACCACACCTTTAGCTCATCATCCCAAGCTAACCACATCGCCCTTTCTTTTCATTTCCGTTCTTAATTATCTCCTTATGATCTAATGTAGACGTCAGACTTTTTCTGGACTCCATCTGTTCACACATTTTATGGTCCAAATGGTAATCATGCATGAACCTTTTTTAGGCCCTGAGAATTTCGGGAAAACAATCTAACGCAGTAAACTATTTGGAGACAGTAAGAAAAATCATAAAATACGCTAACCCTGCTATTAACCTAAGTTTCTACTTTCAGCAATAAAAATATTTATTTTGAATTTTATGACCTTTCCAATTGATACTCTAAAATTAAGTACGATTTAATGTAATTTAACAAACCGAAAAATCATAATTTTGCATTGCCCTGCTTAATGGTGAGAGTTCGATCTCTGGAAGACCGATTTTTCCCAGAGGCCTTACTTTAGTTAGTCACCCACACATTCCATATTATTAGAGTGGGATGATTCCAGGAATGAAACTGTAAAGGTTGCATGCTATAGCTTTCTATGTCATTAGCTATACGTTGTTATGGGACTGATCATAGGAACTTTTACTTTACCATTCAATTCATCTCCATAGTTAGTTTGTTTTAATAATATACACCTCCAAACTCCCCCTTCTGGTAGTGAATACATTCTATAACGAATATGCTCTCCCTTTCTATTGAATCTATCGCGTATCCAACGACGCCTTACTTTTCTTGTTTTTCTATTCATCATCTTGCGGACTGTTGAAAGAAAAGCTTTTACTTTTTAATATGTCCTATCTTTGCCATTATTTTCTCAGTTACAACCCTTAGCAATATCACATCACCGAAATCCATAGTTACACCATGCATTCATTTGATTTTTGGAATATCACAATCTCAACTTACATTTTCTTATTATTCTATGGCTTCCTACGGAAACTTTCCGTCCCAAGTTTTTTTCTGGCATTTTTGGGGCCTCATCTTTGTATTTGTAAACGCTTTTAATTTGTCACCCCTAGTTTCATTCCGTACAAGAACTGATTGAAATTGAATCGGAAATCGAATGCGCAAAATGTTTAAATTTTCTGCTTTCATTCCAGAGTTCAAAACACAATGCTTCCATCATATACCTAACAAGCGTGAGCAGAGAAGTCAATGCGCTTAATGTATGGCAACGGTGGACTCCAATTAAATTAGCTAAGGCCCACTCCTACTTGAGCCGAATCCAGTGGAGAGCATAATTTAGATACATTTGTGAGCAGAATCTCTTCAGTCGATCTCAACGGATAAATAGTATAATTGATGCAACAAAATGAGACGGAAGAAAGTAACTACCTCTGGCTTTCTAAAGCTACGGAAATCTTTATGGGATTTGAAGATGACGAAATTTATCATCTCACATAGATGGACCCGATTCATTATCCAGGTATGGGAATGAACTTTCAACATAGTTATAATAAATTTCGGCTTTTTATCTGCTCAATCCTGCTTCTTATTCCACACATATCATATTCATAACTGTTATCGGCGGATGCAAATTAAAAATATTCAAACTATGATGAATCGAGTCCAAAGGTTTCCAAATGTTAACTTCTAAAATCCACCTATAAATACGCATGGAAATTTTTAGTCAGGGCGTACAAAACCTACATACTAAATATTGCTCACTGGCAAGAAAGAAATGAATAGAAGCGTTAAATTACTTTCTCATACACGACTTAATTTGAGAAGCGTATCACCAGTTGTGCAAGCCAACTAGCTAGTTAGCTGGTTAGTTAGTTAGTGAACGAATTTGTTCGTCCATATTATCCATACCTGTCTTGGTGATTCAAAATGAAATGATTTAGTGATTTCCCTATGCGATTCGTGTGGAATAACGGAAAAGTTCGATGAATTCATCATTCAATTTGAAACGATGGATATTGTATCCTAGAGAAGATGGGATATCTATAACGAAATACTTAACGGGGCCCAAAAAATGTAATAACCAAGATACTAGCTAACTAACTAACTAACGGTAGTCTTGGCATTATTTAAAGTAAGTATGAACTGTACGAAAGGATTTACATGGTATGGAAAATGAAATCAAAGATGGCTCACTTGGGACTAGAAATTCCTAATCACATGCAAGGAGCGATGATACGGCCCATTTCTTGGGGATTCATAGAGAATACTTAAGGATACTGATTTTGTCATGCAAATCTTTTCCCAGGGTGCCCATAGCTAAAGAATATGATCTGATTACTTTTCACGTCCGCTTAATTGAGAAGTCAAGCAGTGAGTTCCAAAAGGGGATGAGCAAGTGAGGTTTCAAAAAAATACTTGTTAGCCACACTTTGCAGCTAGTTAGTTAGTTAGTTAGTTAGTTAGTTAGCATACTATCTTTTTGTCGTAGTGAAGTGTGCAAAAAAACATGGCTCTTTCAAGTGCATGGAGACAAGGAGGGAAAAAGGCATTCACTTTGAAATATGTTTCCCTATGCATCTTATCTTTATGGTGCGTCTCTCATTTCGCCTCAAAATGTCCCCATCCTAGAATTATTGCTCTTCCTTGATTCCTCGTTTTTCCAAACCACATACAGTAACCGGTGTGTGTAACCAAAGTCAGAATTTATCCATAGCTTGTGAGCTAAATCACTAAAAGTGAACACAGACTTTGGCCCTTGCGTCTAATATGTTATCTGAGCTCAGCACGAATTGCTTTAATATCTGCGAACTCAATCAATCAGTTCAAGATCAATACATGATACTATAATAGATACTATGATAAGTATTTTAACTTTGATCTTGGCTGAAAAAAGTTAATTTTTCAGTGCTAATATCTGCTACAGGCTTTAGAATTAAGACTTTTAGCCATACTGGCAGAATATATTTTGTATTTAACTTGACCATCCTCTGGTAAAAATCTGACCTCCGTTTGAAGCGCAACGAGCCAACTAAATATATGAAGTGGTTGAAGTGAGCGAGTGATTTATTTGGTGGCTCCAGGTTTTGTCCTCTCTTCTCCCATTATTCCCAGTGCTCCTAAAAAAACATGAAATCATCAACCCATTGGGTTCTATATAGTAGCTTTACAGACCATCCCCTTCAATTCCAACGAAAGATCCCAACTACACCATGTAAATACCAATATCTAATATCAAACATTACAAGCACAAATAAAAACTTCACCAAAATTTGTGAACCAATGTTCCCTCATGTTGAGTCAACATGTAATACCCCAAAGTGGGCGAACATGTATGTATGAGTGAGCAACGCAAAATATTTCTCCCGTACAAATATTTTGTATGCATTCTGAATTTTCACAAGTGCAAGTTACTCTAGCTAGCTCGTGAAAATACATTCTCATCTACTTGGAGAAACATGATTTGAATTAGAGGATGATCTGAAGACCACCTTACGTGCGTACAAAGCGTTCATAATGCATGCATTACATCGCCTAAGCTAGCCTCTGGTCTTTTTGGCTCCAAAAGTAAACACACCTCTAACACCATGTAAAAGGAGATGACGCTTTGGTCATGCCAATTGAATCCTTGGCAATCCACTTTCCCATACATTATGGAACAAGGCCGTAATTGTAGGGCGAAAAACTGAATTGGTGGAAAAGCCTGCCGGATGATGAACCCATTGTCCAAACGTACAAAACCCCAGTCATATAGTGTAAGAAAAGAAAGTAAAAACATGTTAAAGTATTATACTAGACTATTCATTTGTTCCAAAACATAAAAACTACGCAAGATTTTTTGGTTAGCTAGTTAGTATTCAATGCTGTGTGCATTTGGCCCAAAATTGTATTAAACTATAGAAAAAACAGACTTATTGGATCCGCATTAAACTTTAAAGGGAATGGGTGATGCCCCCACCACAAGTTTGTCTGAGAAAAAATGGGAGAAACTTTTTTTCTCATCCCTTTAGGATTTCCTTTCCTTCTGCTTATCATGATTTAAGAGCACATCGTCCGCTTCTCAGAATTAGGATCCACGATACGTGTAATAGTCTACGTAATGGGGATGGATAGTCACTCACTATGTATGGATAAGAAAACCTTCAATTCACCTTGCATGGGAATCTCAACCACTCCATTTGTCTGGCGGGCAACACAAGGATAGGGAAAGTGAGTTCCCAAGTCCGACCTTTGGTGAAAGCAACACAAACCTTTCATCATTATTATGGAAGACAATTTTTTCTCTCTCTGGTGGTCACTTTTACTAGAAATTGTTGAATTTCCAATTCCAGGGGATGAAACCTTAAAAAAGTCATTTCATGTAGCCACTTTTTCTCCTAGAAATTATATACACCCTCCATTACAGGCACATATGGAAGGCAGTAAATCTGTCAATGCTAATTAATCATGTAGCCAGCAATGGTCACCGCTAGTGTATCAGGGTATCCAAATTGGCATCAGCACTGGGATCTGGTCACCACGTAAGACATTACATACACCAGGCCTAGGGTCAATTGTGCACATCCGTTGTTGTCGTCAAACCCAAATGAAATATGAGCCACATTTCTATGGACGTTTATTGCTGCAGACATAGAGAAAGCAAAGGACTTGGAGGATTTCCCTTTACAACCAAATGTCCACCCATACTAGCACTCACTACAAAACTATCTGTCTTTTTCTTTTTTTACTACATTTTGCACCCTGGGCTGCCCGAATTTCTCACTTTTCAGCCATATCTATACTTTGCACGATTCCTACTAGCCGGCTATGGCTAAAGATTATTCATATACATACATACCTATGAAAGCAACGCATATTTTGAATTTTCAAAGCAGTTAAAAAATTTTATCTGCACTTTTAATATGACAAAATAATGCGATTAATATCCCTTTATATAGAATCTTTTGCGAGATTTATTCTTGGTTTTTTCTGTTCGCAGTTATAGTTAGTGTAAAATCTCCACGGTATACAATTAGCCCGGCGAGTGGTTGGGAACAAGAAAAAGTGGAGCTAAAAATATGGTACGTGTTGTAACATGAGGCAGTTGAATGGATAGATAGAGCAAAGTGGTCTGAGACACTAGAAGTTGGCGATAGTACGTAATTTAGTAATTTGAGAGCACGGTCTGAACTATGGATCCGCATAATGACTGTCTGTTTCATTCTTCTGGAGCTGATAAGAAAGAAGAGAGTGGAAAGATGAGTTGCTCCTTGAATTAAGGAATTCAAATATAACGATCCATGTGTGTGTGTGCCACTCGTTGCACTTTACTTTTACTTACTTGGGCTCCCTCCCTTCGTACATATATCTTTTCATGCACATGCAAACACACTACTAATTCAGTCGGTAGACCTGGGCAAATCTTTTGAGTGAATCCAGATAGATTCAAAATCCAGTTAAAACTCAGATAGATTCAAAATCCAGTTAAAACTGGAATAATACACACAATTCTCTATATTAGTTTGTAACAAGTCGGAAAATTTGGGGTCAGGGTCAGTGAGCACACTAACTATTTTTGGAACCCCTTATGCAAACTATGTAATAAAATTAAATGGTGTAAGTTTGTTTAAAAAATTACTGTAACAAAAAGGTTGAATTTTTACAAATGTTTGCACAGGTCTACCGTGTTTGATCTTCCGCAAAATGCTCCCTCAGTTTCCCCCACTATGTATGTTACCCAAGCGATATAATTATCAAGAGAGCGGATTTTTAGTTACATGGAGCGCCAGGGTCTCTCAATTTAAATGTAAATGAGTAGATGGCAACTAGATAAGCAATAGAGTTCAACTACACACTAACTAACTAACTGTGCATACGCACATTGCATTTGTCTGCGTGAATAATGCAGTACTAGCCGGGCCCACTGGCTTTTAGCCAGACTCAATCTTACAAGCAAAATTTAAAATCTGCAAAATTTTCAATGATTCACAAATTTTTTGACGTGTGGCAACTTTCTAGAATGTGATAAACAACTCTGCAGCGAGTTAGTTTTACTATTCCACTATTTTGTTTATCACATTCTAGAAAGTTGCCACACGTCAAAAAATTTGTGAATCATTGAAAATTTTGCAGATTTTAAATTTTGCTTGTAAGAGTGAATCTGGCTAAAAGCCAGTGGGCCCGGCTAGTCAAGATAATTTCTTAAACAAACTTATTGTATACAATGGGCTATTGACTTAAAAAAGCGGATTTGAAAAGCCCCTACAATAATGCTTCTCCCATTTTCCATATTCAGGTTTACATGCTGCTAAAATTGACCAAAAAATTACTGAAACGAAGCATTTAATATGTGTGTGTAGTGTGTTTGAATTTGAAAAAAAATTAATTGTAAGGCCCAAATAATTTTTTTAATGCAGTTGCCCGTTAATTAGTGTAAAAATGAAAACTCCCTGCACAAAAAAATACCTTAATGATCGATCAAAACCTGATTTTGAAATCTGAAATCGATGGATAATTATGCCATGAACAATATTCCCAGCCTTAGGATAATAAACTGTTGTATTGACACACACGGTCAATCGGAATTGCGTCTGTCTGTTCAATTCCGACTTTTGATGACAGTTTGTTTCTTTAAATCATACAACCTGATTACTTTAACTAATAACAGACTGAAAATAACTCTAAAATTCAAATTTGCTCAATAATTTTTTCTCCTTAGATTGCAAAATTATTCAAAAACTGTGGCAACCACAGCTGTATATTTCCCTAGAATCAACAAACTGATTCAAAAACATGCATGTCTCAAATCAAAATTGGCCATTTTTTGAATTTCGTTATCCTAGTAACTGGCAAAAAGTAATCACTGCCAAATAACTTTGAGCTGAAATAGCTGTACTTTAATTTTGAAATTCCGTGCACACGGACGGACAGACGGAATAGCGTCGATTATGTTATGATGTTAGTTTGCAGACGATTCCAGTCCTAAAACTAACTTTTTTGTCTGGGCCCACAAATATTCATTTTATTGTATACTATAGCTAATAACGTAGTAGTAATCTAACCTTTTTTGGCAGGAGCAAATGAACTGTACGGATTCACAAAATTAGCATGGCTCACCAATTTCCTCATATTCATACAACACAACATGGAATGGAGAATTAAGAAGCGGTTTAGAATCTCATTACGTGAGCGTGTGCCGGAAGTCAACTGATCCTATTTTGGGACTAGATAGGAAACAATAATATAAATGAATGGGATTTTTCCCTATTCTTCCGTAAGAACTAGGGACACTAGGGAGGGGTGATGATTGGGGAGAAAGGAAAACATTGTGTTCTGTCATAATTTTTCCTCCTTGTATCTAAAAGTGCATCGTCTACAACAAAACTATTATTATCGTCAACTTCCAGCCACACACATACTTTCTCCTTGCATGGCATTTCATGTCGTAGTACATTGTGCTATACTATAACACTTTTCGTAACTTCAACACTGCAATTCCTTGGGCTATATTTTGGAGTTTCTACCTATAAAGTTCATTCCTATATCGAACAGAAAACTTAATATTAACTAACAATGCATATTGTTCAAATTAGACTAAACTAACATACAGGATTTTTGCAATGGAAAAAAATTGTGAACCAAAAATCTAACTTGTTTATCATTTCTGGCTGTGCTTTTACTTGGCTATAAAGCAAACCAAAGTATTCATATTTTGTGTTTCATGCATTTATATTGCTCAAGTATGCTACACATTGAACAATATACGAGAGTGTAAATAGCCTGATGAGATACAACACTACAGTTCAGATGCATTTAATGTTGTTACGGAGAACAAGAAGCGAAAAAAGTTGCTACTACTAGTTCTCTCCAATTTTTTCTTCTAACATTGTCTGTTGTTGATCATGTTCTTTTTTTGGTGGTGCCGACTTTCTGCTCTTGTTGTGTTCTGATAAGATCAATAAATCATGTGTATTTGATGGGATTTCATATACATATACAAGACGTACACGTTTTTGTTAGTAACAAAAAACACGCATTAGCTCCTTTCATTTTCCCGTAAAAGTGGAGAAAATACAAGTTGATATCATGTGATTGCAATAAAACTGTATGTTATCTCCACCATACATGCTATACATGTGAGTTTCATTTTTAAATCGTCCTCTCTCTATAGTAAATTCTTTTCTATCCCGAAACCTGAAACAACGAGTTTTCCAATTTCTTTCCCTTGTCATATTATATGCTGGTAAATTGCTGGCTATGAGATAGGAAATGTTAAAGACTTGTGTCCAATGTTGGCGTCCTAGTGTCTGAACGTTTGTTTGCTGTCTTAGGATTTCCGCCACTTAATCACGAAAAGTGAGAGCATCCACCAGCTTCGTTTGTTTGTCTCATCTTATTGGCCTTCACTCACTCACTTTCACATTTTTCATCAGACTAAATAGTCAGTCCGTCGCCATTCAGTCAGTGAATGGAACATTGATTTTTGCTTCTTAGCTTTAAGCTCTGCCAAATGTGTCTTTTTTAAAAGCTTTAAAATCTGACGAATGCATTGCAGGCGAATTTTCGAGCTTAAGAAAATAACGGAAATCAAAAACCTTTGAATTATGCTGACGCAATAATGCATGTGACATTATGGTTCCTATAGTGTAGGTAGGCTTATCAAATTTTTTAATACAAAATAGCGGTTGAGAATTAAAAATGAAATGATCAAATAAAAGAAGTTATCTATTATGAAAGAGTAAAAATGATTCTAAATATTATGTGTAATACAAGAGAATTGTGATTTAAGGTGCTCAACTAAATTTTATTCTTGCATGGAGTAGTGTAAAGGTTATAACTTTTAACCCAGTAGTAGAAAAAACATTGTCAGATTCATCAGAAGGAGCCAAAAAATTTAGAATGCTATAGTTTTTCCCAACAATTTTTTCCGTTTTCCTGCTCCTGTTGACTTGTCTCATCAGTCACGCTGTCATTTACTAAACTATAGATGGAGATCTGAAAGAAGAAAGGAAAGGAAGCAAAGCGTGCTCCCATTTTAATTTGGTGACAATAAATTTGGGGATTTGTTGGACGCTCACACGGCCTGACAAACTGACACAAAGTGAGAAGAGTGCGAGCCAACCAATTACACATTATCACGATTAGTCTTTACAGACATCGGGTTGGGTCCTACATTTTTGCAGAAGCTCTAAAAACTATGTATCCCTTCAAATCGTATCCATCCATATTGCAAAAACTAACTAAATATTAACCTGAGTCGAATATTTATATTGCAAAGTTTGCCACATCAATTCCATTTTAAACCAACTGATATTTTGGACATCAATTCGCTATACAGTAATCCCCGACAAATGCTCTTTACATTTTTCTTTCACTATGGAACTACCTAACTAATCAATTAATAAATGTTTCCAAATCGCACTATAGTTACAATGAACGATATAGTTATAAATCACCCGGGAAGTATTTACTCTCTGCACATTCCTGAACCTGTTTTTGACATTTAACATAAAACCAAAATGTCCACAAACCAAACTTACTAACTTTCTTGCAAGCATTCCTATTGCACATACTTTTGAAATCCACGACTATCTTTGAATGAAATCTAAGCATAACTTTTTGTGACCATGTCGTTAAATTTTGATTGCAAAAGCCCACAAGAGTCCTACAGTTTTACCACCGTTTGATGAGAGGGGTGATAAAAATGCAATTTTCTTATGCAACTCATAACTAACACGTATCGCAATATTTCATCAGCATTTCAAAATTGCCTCATCTTGAATTCTTGAGCAATCGGTAAGTAAACCTCCACCATACACGGGATATTCATGTTCACCAGTCAAAATGAATACAACATTGTTGTAATAATGACAAGCTTTACTTAATCATGAGGAAAACATTGTGTATCTAGCCTTGGGCCCTAACTCGTCAACCCTCATTAGCCAAATGACTGTGAGTAAACTTTTGTATTATACAAATCCTACAAACACCATAGAAATTTACGTTTTCTTCTTTCCTTACTTTCTAACTAGGATTTCATTTCATTTGCTAAAAGTAACTAACAAGCTAACTAAACTGATTAACTAACTTACTTGCCTGCAGGCTAGTCGGTATCCAAGTAAGTTGGGAACTTTCATGTAATATTAACTAACTAACTAACTAACAACAAAGGGGGAGAAATATCCATGTGATATTTTGATTACATACTAGAAGCAAATAAGTCAAAGACAAGGTTAGTGAGTGCAAACATAGATAATAAATAAACTGACAATGCACTGATGACACTATACTACTTAAGTGGATATTGTTAGAAAAAAATGAGCACCTCTACGTCTAACGAAATGGGGAGAGGAAAGTGATATAGATTATTTGACACGGAAACGTGACGAGGGGTTCAAAATTCAGATTTATCCTATCTTCATTTAGCTCCACTTGTACATGCTGTCTATCCATTATATGTATAAGGTGGAGTCTGAGAGTGGTTACAGTTAGTTAGTTTCCTGTAACCGAGAAAATTAGACGCCATTTCAATAATATATTTGCACTTTTTTCATCTTTGCTGAGGGAAAGGATGTGTGAAAACTTTGTACTTTCACTTACTATCATCATTGTATTCTGCTGACTGACTGAACGTTGAGTCGCTTATTCAATTTTTCTTTATCCTCACAGTCCATTAAATATTGAAAGTTTGGCCCAGTTTTTTTTGCCTATTTTCAAGATATTGTTTACGCAAAGTTTTAGTTTCTGGATAAGAATTTTTCCCCATAGATCCTTCCAGTGGATGTCTCATTTTTCTGCATCCTTTTGTGTGTTGGCTGTCTGTCAGCTGTCAAGCTATGTCTTCGGCTTCGCCTGCCGAAGCCAACTGCACAATCCAATCCACTCGCCATCACTGTTTTCTAGGTTCCAATGTACTTTCACTTCCAAAGCTGTCTTTCGTCATACGGGGTGAATTCCTTTTCTAAAACTAACATTGTAGTTAAAAAATACACAGATAATTCAACTGATTTAAATACACGCATACCGTATCTATTTTATATGATCCAAAAACAACAGTTTTTGGCAATCTAGTTGGCAAATATTTAAGATTTTGTTCATTAAAATTATTTTGAATCATCATAATGTTAGTGGACACTGCACACAGACACAGCAAATGTAATCTATGTTCGTTCGTATAAGATGAAATTTATAATATCTGAAACGAGAGCTGAATTCAACTGCTCCAATAGTTAATATGGAACGCACTGTAGTCTGAGAATCTTACAGAGATGTGTGCGACAAGACATGTGCGGCAGTTTATACATGTTGTATTGTCATTGACAGGACGAAGCCCCACAGTGAAAATGCTTGCATAAATAGCAATAATAATAATAAAAGTACACGCAAGAAGGCCTCATAAGAGCTCTCTGGGCTGAATGTGATTGACGGCTGCAACTTTATATGCGATCATCATCATCCAGTCAGTCACACATTCTCCCATTCTTCAGCGAGACAACAATACAAGGGGAAAAAATGGCACTGGGCCAACATGAAATAATGAAATTGTTCTTCCATCACTTCCCACTTTTATCATTTTTTGGCAACCCAAGAACCTTATGCCTACTTACTTACTTGCGCCATGTCACTCATGTGTAAAACCATATAAAACATTCATTTATTGCTCCAAACTTTTTTTCTCCGTAGAGGAATACACATTTACAAGCCAGTGTCACAAATTTGGCCATCCAAATCGAAACACAAGTTCAGCCCTGCCTCCCATGTTTTGGACCGTGGAAATTGCAATGACTTTTACCGTTTGTTTAAAAAAAAGAGAGAGAGATAGGAAGACAGAGATTTGATAGCATAGCGTAGCGTTAGTAGTGGTGTCACCCGGGTTTCCTGTTTTCTCCCTCAAGGAAAACCAGATACGATGGATACATGAGAAAGAGATAAGTACGACACGGGGAGAAAAAAGGATGAGTTTATCTATTGATAGCAGCAGCGGTGTGTAAGTAGCTCAGTTCACAGGTCACATTCTGTTCTTACTTGTAGTCCTACGCGCCAAGATAATGCCATGTGTATTTTGTCACTGGGATGAATACAAACTTTTTATTTATTGCGGCTGAACCCATCTTTTTACTCTTATCGTTATTTTATCTGGTTTGCATTTAAAAATTGGCTTTGGACCAAAATTTTGTACTTGATGTCGATTTCCTGTAAAAAAAACATGTGCTAAGTTTGCAACACTGACTTCGACTTCAGGATTCAAATTAACTTTTTACCAATCCTATATTGTAGTATCATCAGCAATCTAAATTTTTACATTGCTCATTTTAAAAATAGTTTAAATATTCTTATGCTAATTTTTATCCAAAAGAGTGAGAGTCAGTTTTATGCTTCATCTAGTTTGCATACCACAATGAATGGAGTCAGAAGCTGACCTATGCATTCCAGTGAAAGCGAAGGTAGATCTAGTTGTGCGAGCTAGTCTTTGCATATTGGTTGGTAATCCTAAAAGCAAATACCGTATTGGGATTTCACGGGAAAGAAAAACAAGAAGGTACTCTAAGAGACCCACAGAGATTCCATGTCGATACGGTTTTGGAGCCACAGTGGGCCGGTATCCTCCACTTAGCCTCCTGAGGCGATTCAAAGCATTTGCAAGTGTCGGCAGGAAATATGATATCTTTCCATCATGCAGACAAATCTATCTCTCATAAGCTGCCTTATTGTTTTCCCTAGATTCCAATTTCCTCCATCAAACTATTCAAATTAACTGAAATTTTGAGCAACTCCAGTTTCCTCAAAGATCCTTATTGCCAATAACCATAAATCTCCGTTTTATTGTTTGCATGCATTTGCAATATACTAAAGTTGAGCCGACAACCAACAGATGTCTACTGTGAATTTTCACATGGGACTATAGGACATTGTATACAAATCATGCATTGTGAGAACCCGTAATTTTGGGGGGGTTCCCATCTGCGGTAATGCTCGTCTCGCGTTCAGTTCAAGGAGAACACAAAGTCTTGTCTTAGGCATTCCAAAGTGGTTCTTGCGTCCCATTTTGGGCAAAACCTATTATGCTTATAGACAAAGGTGGCACGCGGTTTTTCACTTCTTTTAACCATCTGAGTCGGCATGAGTTATGACTCTTTTATCGCCACACTCTCTTTCTGTCTCGTTCAACTCTTTTCCCTACATCTTATTTACATGGCTCCTCACAGCCTCTGTTATCGGTTATGCCGCACTATATTGGTTTAAATCAAGTTTTGTGGGTCTCACTTTTCTGGGCTAAAAAATTCACAGGAATCAAATTTTTATATGCATTCAGATATATCAAACTTATCTAATTGGAAGCTTTATAAATTGATGAAGGGTATCCTTATCTAAAGCCTTTGACAAAAGTGCAGTTATGAAATGCTCCTGATTGTTAAATGGAACGTTAGGAAGGTGCAAATTGCAATTTAAAGCCAAAACTGAGTGAGTCTCTTTTTTCACGAGTCCATAAGTAGTGGCTGCCGTTGAATGAAAAACGAGCACATAATTCTTCAATGGCACCATTACTATTGTCAACCCTTGCATTATTAACTACACATGTTCATCTCCGCTTCTATGCAGCGCATAAAAAGCTGAGCCATAAATACTGCTTTACATTTACCTGCATAAACATAGCAAACATAGGGTCTATCTTATATCATAAGTTATTTTTACTCCCAAAACGTTATTTTTAATATTTGATGTTATTTAGCAAACAAAAATGATTCCTGCATCATATTATTTAGAATACAAGGAAATCGCATTTGCAATATTCCAACATGACATATTTTTTCCATAATACAGTGTGTATACTATAAAGACGGAACGTCAATGAGGAATATAAAAGTTCTATATGATTTTTAGGGAAAAAAAGTTTGAACGGAAACTGATTTTTTTAAGGTCATCCTTAATATTGCAAGCGGTAAAGTGGCAAACAAGGTTTTGCTTTCTCCAAACATTTGGATCCACACGGATGAGAATGGGAAACCCATTGTGTGCACTCATAACAATGTACGTACGTGCATACGTGGTTTAAAGCATACATGCATTCATTTTCCCAGTCTCTGAAAATAAGGGCAATTTCTAAAGCGGACCGGATAATATCATTTACTTGGTGTCTTTATGATATTTAAGTGTGAGTAAACTTGTGCTCACCGACTCATGCTACACACTGGTGTGATATGAGTTTTTTTGACATGCAATGATTCCCTTATTCACAAAATAAAGGATGGACTGACATAAGATGAAATATAATTTGAAAGTGCTTTTTGTGTAGTGAAACGAGAAAGTGAAAAGTGCATAAATCGCTATATTGATAGGGAAGAAGAAGGGAAAACATTATTGTTGTCTCTTTTGAAAAAATTTCTCCTTCAAAGATAATCGGATTTGAGTGACTATTGCTGTAGCAATGTTGCTCTCTTTTCATGTTTTTTTCCTCTATCAAGCACATTCTTTAAGCTCCGTCTTGTCTCCTTTTTTATCCTGTCGCTCACATTTCATACCTACTTATGCTTATGGCCGGCATGTACAGTAATAGTATAAGTAAAAGTGGCTATGATTTTAGTTGGAAGCAAAATGCTCAAATCACATGAAAAAATAATATCTGTATGAATAAAACGATATATAGAATTTATGGTTTCCAAAATTCATACAGGATTTAATCGGCACGCATCTGGAGTGTCTGCCAAGCTAATAGACGTGTCACAAAAATGTGCATGGCATTCACAGGCATTTAGCTCAGGGCACAAATTATGGCATCCTATATAGGTACTCATTCTGATTAATTTTCTCTTTGCTTTTTTAGGCAAAAGAATACTTTAATCCGCTTATATATCGTACTTACGTTACAATCAGTTTCCTTTTAAAAGCCAAAAATGTCAGGTCTTTCTCAGTTTTAATCTTTCCTGTATGCACAGGATATGGATTCATTCTTCCAGTTGTCACTATCAAATGATGTAGCCCATTTAATACAAAAATCGTAGCAATTTAAACAATATATTACGCATATTTGTTGGTATTTGCTGTCTTGAAACGAAAAACTGTTCAATTAATTATTAATAGCAAGAATAACGTGAATTTTATAATGGTTTTGAATGCATGTATGCAAAATACTGTACACAAATTTTGAAGCCTTTTGTTTTGTCTTTTAGTCAAGTGCTTTGTCATTTTCTCAAGGATTCTACTATACTCGTGTCCAAAAACCATTGTACTATTTTGTACGCAGCATATAACTGTCATGTATTTTATTGTGCATGCATTGAGTGCGTAATCTAAGGAGCTTAACTTGAATCTATTTACAACATTGTAAATGCTTTGCTGGACAAATCTTTCACTCACCTATTAAATTATTCCTCACAGCTATTCAATTCTGCCAAGTGACCTTCTGAATTTTTCAGACATGCTTTGTTAGTCTCGTTTTTAGCCTTTGACTACTTAAACACAACAAAACGATGCTAAAAATACATTGGAAAATCTCGTAACTATAGACTTGTCTCTACAAAATTCAAATAGGGGACTCAATGTTTAACTTGTCAGGAATTTAAATTTCATTTCTATTCCACACAGTATTTAGTTAGTTAGTTAGTTAGCTTGTGCGTGAAGGGGGAATTTCAGTTTTTCTTAACAACTTTGGTACGATAAGAAGCGAGTAGTGGTTCCCGTGTGTTTCGACTTTGGCCCTTTTTCTTGCTCCCTCTGGTTCTACAATAAACATTTGCTGGAAGAAATGAAATTGGGCATTATGCAAATTTATGTTGACGGTGGCCTCGTATATTTGACCTGAAATTGTAATCGTCAACTTTACTTGAACCAAACGAACACACACTCACACATTGTAATGTCAATGGCGTTCAATGCTCACATGGGCAAAAGTCAGTATTCAAGTCTTTAAAGTGCGTTCGGAAAAATCCTTTTATTTATATCCAATTTGTGGGCAAACCATGAAACTGTTTTTTATTCCATAAACGCTATCCAATACCCGTTTTTAGACACTTTCATAGAAAAGAAAATGTAGTAATATATAGCTTGCTTACATCTGTTGCAAAAATTTCCAATTTATTTCAACCATCGACTAATTGTTTGTCAAATGCATGAAAATAATTTGCATCTTATCTTTGTGAGTAGCTATAGGAGTTTATTTTCTTAAACTTGAATAGTTTTTCAGTTGGCCACTTATGGTGCATCTTGAAACAGGTTTTGTAAATTTTGAATTCAATGGAGTCACGTTGTTGGTCCCAGTCAGCCAGTTGCATTCAGATTTGCATATACACGAAAGGAAAAAGGGAAGTCAAAAGAATCAAGATCGTCTCCCTTGACTTGATCACTTGTTACAACTCGATGTCATTGGATTTGCACAAGAGGACCCAATGTGATTAAGGTTCCTATGGATTTGCATAAGAGACAAAAGGATCTCATTTCACCGTATCCTTAAAATGTCCGATTCTTTTAATTTTGGTCTTAAAGGTGGTCAAAAAGTGAATTTCCTAATGAGAAGAGCAAAAGACATAAAAAATATCGTTATAAAACATTAAAGTCAGCTCAGGAGGGTTAAGTTTAAACAAAAAAAACTGTGTCTATCATGAAACTTTATTCCGCTCTCTGTATGCGTATACCCTTGAACTCATCCATTTATACTAACGGGTTTCTCATACTCTATGGTGTGTCGCATTTTCCCATTTAAAATGTTTTTCGAATTGTTTTCTTGATCGTTAGTCAACTTGTAGTACGTTGAATGCTTCAATTTGATCATTTACTCCAAGTCCAGAGTCTGCATAATAAAAATGCTAGTCAGGCTTCATTTATTTAGCATGAGCTTTCACTCATTACTGACTTGTTTTCAACGGTTTCTCAAATTTCAATACAAAATCTCATTATAGAGCATTCTGTAGCGAAACAAAGGTTGTTTTATACACAACTAGTCAATTTTTCATTGGAAGAACTCCCTTTAATAATTGGCCATTGAAAGCAGCAACATATTAAATGCACCTCACCCAACATATTGAATACTACAAATGGATAAAGAAAAGCAAATTAGTATATACAAATCGGCCATAAATTCAAAAGAATAGGACTGTATTTAACATGAGAGAGCCCAATATTGATAACAAGATAGTGAAAACTTGCCATTCTCAACAAGTTTTTGGGTCCCAACGCAAGTTGTACAAGAATTTGCAAGTCAGCATGTGGCTAGTTGTGCGTGCAGCATTGTGGATAAAAAAAGGGAGAAAAGAATTATTATTGGCACAGCAAGATAAAGTGTGCTCTGGGAAGAGGGATGGACTTTTGCTGAGAAATATGGGGAAATGAGGAAAGAGAGACAGACAACTCTCAAAGGGCCACAACAATTTATTGCATTCGCTTATCCACTCAAAACGAATCCTCAATATGCCTATATGCCCTTTCACTCGTGTGCAATATATTTGGGTGCAAACTTTCTATTTTTGTGCATACACGAAAAATCTCAAAAGAAAAGTTGCAACGTGGAAAAAAAATTTCAAAGGGAGAAGAAAACAGACAACAAAAGAAGAAAAAATTCAAGATTCAACATAGTTGAAATGAGTTTGACAAAAAGTAATGTTCTCGCTCCATATGAAAGAGTACATGAGTTGAAAAGTGGATTGAGCCACTGGATTTATAGAGCAAATGTTCTCCCGCTGGGAACATATTATTCTTCATAGCTTATATAGTTGGTTGGTTAGAAAATAAATGCAAGCCTTGAGGTCAAAACTAAATGTGAAAAGCCAATTCTTGGGATTTGTTAAATAAAATTCCTCTTTTGATACATGACCTATTTTGGAAAACTTTGTACAACTATTACGTGGCCAACACATTTCCAAAAGACAGTATACATTTCTCAAACCGTTCATATATACAATAATATGCATTCCATTTTCGCGTGCGTTTTTGAAGTAGAATTATTCCTCCAGCAGATTTTCCTACCTTATGCAAAGATATATATATAAGAGTGGAGCAAGTTTTTCATCTCTCATAGTGTCCTATCCCATGCATAACTCCCCGGTCCAATTTCCCTTATCAGTTAGTTAGATTACTTACTTTGTTCACTTTACCTTGAAGCAAAAAGTATATACAGTTCTGGCTACTAATCTGAAAACAGAGCTTCAGCTCAGGCAATACTTTATGTCGCTTTCAAATAATATACTATATATCACTGCCTTCTATATTAAGAACCTCCTGTCATCTCATTCGTATCATGGATTTATTATTTATCCTGCCATTGACACCATGCAATTCATAAGTCAGACTTAACTATAACATTAACTAACTAACTACGTAGGTGTAAATGTCATCCTCCTCTCCTTTTTTTTTCTTCTTCTTTTTTGTCAACCAAGATTCGGGGAAATAGCTAACTCAACTGGATTCTCATACTAGAGGACCGAATTGACTGATACGAACAGACAAGTCGTGAAACCACAAATGATTAATCTTCAAATCCCCCTAGGTCCAATCCCTTGTCCGAAAGTCGTTCGACATAGACTAATGCCATGTGCTTTCACAAATGCCAGAGATCGGCTATCTTCAACTCACAGATTGCTATTAGTTTCTGTGAAAAATTGTTACTACCTACACTAAAGTTTTAGTTCACCAATTTATTTAATTAAGTATAAGTATACTTGTTTATATATAGAAATTTCAAGCATTTGTACCATTGTTATTACAGCGTGACTTTCAACTGATACGAATATCTGGTATAATCGCATTGAAATTTCCTCACAAATTTTGCATTGATAAGGTTCCTTACAAATGCATCTGTAATACATATTATGTACATGTTAAGAAAGAAGGCGACTTTTACTTTTCTCAATAACGTGTGCATGCAATACAAAAGCCAACTCACAATCCCAATTTTGTATTCTTTATACAGGGATTCTTGTCACGTTCCTATATGCACTTAATTTTTTGGATGACCTCTAAACAATACAAATAGTCCATCAACTTTTCTGCAGTGGTATAGGATCCATTTGTAAAACAGTAAACACGAAAACTTGTCGATACAAATGTGCATTTGGTGATTTAAAATTGACTTGATAAAAGTTTTGACAGATTCTAGCAAAGTGAAAGAATGATATGGAAAGTCGATGAAAGTATAAGATCCCTGCTCAATTTTATTGGATCCATTATTTTTGATAGAGTTTTAAAAAGTGTGAAACTTTTGTAGGTTATTAAATATTCTATGAAGTAAAGACCAGGGATGAAAGGATCTTGAAACTTGTCAAGTGAATGGCTAGAAAGAATTAGTAGGGAGCTTTAACTCGTCTGGCTAAAAATGGGAGCAAAAAATTTGAGAAAACCAACCAACTGACTCAATGTGAGCCAAAGGTGTAGCAGGTGACTCTGGATGATTAAAGTACTGGTTGCAAAAGTCATCATTATTATAACATATTTTGGAACGTGTAAGTTTCCCAGTCAGTCAGTAAGCTGTTGCAATTAAATGAAACTAACTAACTAATCATAGAAGTATAAAACTAGAAAGATATGAACTAAACTAACAGACTAACGAACTAAACTATTCAAAAATAAATTTACCTGACCTTTTCAGTCAAAACTTTACATTTGGGACCTTAATGAAAGTTACATAATAACGAATATACTGTAGGATTTGTTCTCTAAAAATGCTCTATATCTTTTACACGTCCTTTTTACTATACTACACAAAATCGTACCTTTGAATAAATACAAATGATTTGTGGTAATGAGACATAAAGACCGTTCCGGTTTTTTGTCCCAACCAAGTGAAAACAATAGACGCTTTCAACTGCACACAATGTCAACGAAATGATAGATTAATTTTTCCCTACAAACTTTCCTCTCACGCTGTTTTGAATATATGCTGATTTCCCCCCCTAGTTTTCACCATCCGAATGCAAATTCAACTCATCTAAAAAACCAGCAATGAATTATGGCTTCATGCAAACTTTATACACTCCAACATTTATACACTAACTAACTAACAAACCGAACCAAGTATCCAATGGCTTCATATTATTTATTCCATTTCCTTCAAATAATTAAATTCATTTCTTTAGAATGATATACATAAACCAAGCTGGGAACTCATCTCGAAATAATAATAATACTAAAAGTTGAAAATCATTGAAAGAGAAACTAACTAACTGTATATAGAAACATACATGTTAGATGGGAGAAAACTCAGTCAGTGTTTTTCTCCGTTGAAAAAACAAATGAGCTCGTGGACATGTCAAGAGCAGCAATTTTTGGGCAAGATTTACTCCCTGTGCCATTCTTACTCTCCATTACTGTTAACTATGAGTAAACAACTATATACTTGGTTCACTTTCATGGTATGGTCACCACATAGTTAAAATGGTGATCATAAAAGAAAACGAGCTGGTGTCAAGATTTTTTCTCAGTCAAAATAAATCTCCAGTCCACAACAATACTTGCTTGTCCATTATCACAACTGCAAATATGTACTCAGGACTGAACTGCTGTGTGTAATCACTTTATTCCCTCCCGGTGTCAGATGAGTATTGACATTGTGTTTTTTTTGCTACCGCTTTTCCTAACATGTAGTTAGTAACTAACTAACTAACTCACTCAGTAAATAACTAAAGACCCGGGAAAAAATCTTCTTGTCTTCATTTTGGGCAGACCAGTTGAGTTTATTGTACCGTGTTTGTCATCCAAAACTGTATGTGTTGTTCCTAATTGGACCACTTGAGCACTTTGGTTCTCCCCTTAGCCATAATAATTTTCTTTGGAGCCTTGTCCATTATTATTTGGGGACTCATATCTTGATGCTTACATCGGTACCGTAATCAGGAACAGTAAATGCAGTCAGGAGGGAATCTTTGGTGGGCTAACAATATTTAACAAAATGTTGTGGGCTTTTCATAACGCACTTTGGTCCCCAGGGGCTCAATTTGTTCCACAAGGCCAGTCTTGAAGGTATCATAGTAGCTATATGGCGAAAGCAAGAGTGGCCATTAGGTCATGAGCATTCCTTAATGGGCCAACTTATCTTGGATGCACTTCTTATTAAACTGGGAGGCGGACTCGCACTTTATTTCACTGTGAGTTTCCCTTACGTTATACAAGTGGGCAGGGGTAGGGTTTTTTTCAGATTAAGAGTGCAGTGTGCATTTTTAATTTTTGCTCTATAGGTGAAAATTTAAATTTTAAAGTAAATAAGTAAATCTGATATGGTTATTTTACTAACTAACTAAGCCCTTTTAATTGCCTGATGGTAAAGCTTGCTGCAAATAGTTTTTCCTTTAAGTTCGCATCTATTCGAGTTTAAAAGTGTCCTTTTCTTGTTAAAAACGTGCTATTTAAATTCAAAATGTAGTTATTTAGATGCAACATAGTAGTTTGGTATTCGCCCCTTTATAGTAGTTAAACTATAGGCTCGAAAAGGATTGTTAGTAAACAAAATCCCACCTCTGTAATCTAAAAAACCTTTGCACTTTGTTTCACTCAGGCTCTGGAGCAGTAAATGGTAATGGTGTATGCCATAGGAAAGCTAATTGTCCATGCTGTGCAAACATTATTTCACTCACCTTTTCACTAACCACCCGACTAAATTTAATTTCACAATGTCCGCATTGTGTGAACGTAATGTACAACATTAGAATTTTGCTTTTGCCTCCAAGAAATTAAAAAGGGTAATTAGTTTTAGTAGGGCTGGAGCGGAAAACTTTACTTCTTACTTTCATATCAAGAGAAATCTGGAATATGCTTTTATCATTGTGCCCACAATTCCATAAGGATTTCTATTTTTACAATCTCCCCATTGCGCACACTACATGCAAGCAATCATTATGTTGTCTCAAATATTTCATCCTTATTTATTTCCTTGGTCCATAAGCTACTTATTCAACTCTTGAGTGGCTTACCACATGTTATGAAAAGTGAAACACGTTTCTCATGATATCTATGTACTATACGGGCCAAAAAGAAATGTTTTTTACCACAAAGAAAAATGTCTTGACCATCACAGCATCATAAACTACAGGCCACCAAGTGTTTTCTCTCTCAGCCATTCAAGAAATCATAAGAGTTTGCAACCGCTGTACAATATTTTAGGGCAAAAATATCACTTTATTCCTCTGCTTTTATAAAGCTTTCATGATAAATTAAATCTTGCATCTTGATTTATCGGACTTGTGCTATCGAAATGAAACTTGACTCAGGCATATCTAAACTCTATACTCTTTAGTCCACTTCCAGGGGCAATAATAATTGCTGGTGCAAGGGGGTAAAATGTTTTCATGTAGTCCATGCAAAAACACCTGAGGGAAGGGGAGAAGAGAAATGTGAGAATTAGGATTCACGACGGCTTTCTCAAATGCCGCGTCCATCCTTCCTTTTTGCTTCATTTTCGTCTTTCTTAGACAATCAGAGGTCGAATTCCAGGCAATTAGTACTGGTGATGTAAAAATTAAAAAAATTTAAAAAAAAAAAACTCTTAATGAGGAGTAATATTTGTATCTTACTGTGCACATAACTTGAATTTTCTACAGCATTGAGATATCTAACGGTACTATACTTTGATTGCATATTATAGCACATGCAAATGATTATGAGTTTTTTACAGAGAGTCCTTTGCAAATTAAAGCATGAAATGTGATTTAGCCACTGTAGTCGAATTTAACGATGTGAGAGACTTGCGTAAACATTCCGGTGACGTGACGTTGTAATCATGAAATAAGTATCCGACCTGTTTCCTGTGTAGCGGTTGTGTACTTACATAATTTATTTAGGTGGTTCAAGAAAAATGTGCCCTTTCACCAAAGGCCATCTTAAAGTGTGGAGCATGTCTGCGTGTGCATCTCTTGCACTCGCCCACATTAATTAGGGAAATGGAAAACCCGCCGCTTTCTCCCCCATGTCTAAAAAGTAACATTTCTTTGTAAAAATCTATAAAAAACACAATTCCAAAAATGTGCAAGATTAGAAACACAGGTTCCTAAATTCTCTATATTATCAAAAGCGGTCTAAAGTCACTCTTTTCAGTAAGCAATCATTTCCCATGTGTTCCACATTAAAAAACCTTTATGATCAATAAGCCCATAAAAGCGTAGTGCATACTACACCTTGCAATTACAAATAATCATTTTTTTAAGTCCTGCACTTTTAAAATATTATTGCTCTTGCTCCTATCCAGCAATTGTATGTATTGACTCCAGTCTCACTCCCCATTCTATGTTTCATTAAGTAAGCTAAAATGCTGATGAAGACACAGTAAAAAGCGCACTGTGAAAGAATGTGCAAAATGTTAATATGAACAATATTTGGCTATAATAATATCCGCAATAAACTATGGTGGACATAGAATCAAAACAACTGTTTGCACATCAGGATTTAAATTTTATAACATCGTTTCCGGCAGAAAAAAGCCTTGCACATATGTACCTACTCTTCAGGTTTTAACTTTTGCTACTAACTGACTGACTGAACTAACTAACTATGGGACCATGCTCGACGTGAAAAATGCCAACAGCTACTAACTAACTATAAGTTTGTGAAAGGGAAGTGAAAGCTTTTTGTTTTTGTTGATTACATGGAAGTAAATGGGAGAGACCATGCTGTGGTGTTGTGAACTGAAGCGATCAGGAACGGTTGCTGGAGTGAGAATTATGAATGAATGCCATTAGAAGGGATTAATTTACGAGGGAAATTAGCAGAGTGCACTTTTAATGCATTAGATGGAACATTAGAGTCGGGAAAGAAAGACGAGATTAATGGCAAGACAGAATAATTAGTTCCGTCTGCTCCTCTAGTCACTCCAAATTCAGTGAATACAGTCTCCCATCCCTAATAATAATATCAACTCAATAATCCTCTCTATAGGAGTTAGTTAGTTAGTTGCTTCCTTACCATTGAACCCATACAAACACCTATGCACAAATATTACAGTCCGAAGGGAGAAATTATTTTTTCATTTTATTTGCTATTTTCACCCATAGTAATTATGTTAATCATTACAAATGTCTGCCAATGGATGATAATCCACGATTTTAGCCGGTTAGTTAGTTTGTAAGCAGATTTGCTTTATTGGAATATTTTAACCCTCGTTAAATCAGATATTTTGGTTATCCCGTCTGAAAATCTTGTTTTCTTGTCAACACAGGTACATTTTTCTTCCACTGTATCATATATAAGCTGTATCTAACTTCTGACGGTTACTATATTGCAGACTGGGTGTAAGGTTGTAGTGACAACTAACTATGTAGTGACAAAAAGTTGTATTTTTTTGTCCCTGCAATGCACCAAAGTTTCTTTTTTGGTGGCAATGACAACTAAAATGAGATGACAAGTCAAACGACTCGTTCACTCAACGTCACTATTTACTCGTTCTGTCTGAAAACCACTATTGTCTTCCCCTGGCTGAAAAGTTCATATTGTACAGTGTGACTTCATGTCTGTACAGATTTACAAAGGATGGACGATTTCACCTTTACCTAACTGTGTTAGTTGTTTGCAGCAGGGAGATGAAACTGTTGAGATTTGGCTCTGGAACTTGAATTTTACAATGGTTGGGGACGGCCTGTATGGATATGGTAGTCCTGTTAATTTAGGATTTTGGGGCGGGAAAAGTCCGATGTTTGTATAGTTAGTGCCATGGCATTCCATCACGTACCATGATGATGACGATTTCTTCTTGTGCTGTAGCTTTCTCCAAATTGAGTGCTCAAAGCAGTCAGATAGTTTTATTCACACTGTTATGGAAAAGTTTGAAAAAGTGAAATAAACTTTTGTAGGAATTATTACTGCCAAGTCTCTGTGTGGTGAGAAGCCAAGGAATACAATTTCCATGGAGGCGGATAGGAGAGTGTGAAAAACGTATATATGGAGAGTGTGGGAGAAAAAATTGCATGGTGCTTAAAGAACTACATTTTTCATGAGCTTAAATTCATGAGACATGGAAATCCCTGACATTTTTCTTTTGTTTTCTCCCCATGTGTACTATATATGATAGTATAATACACTATTGGTAGTTAAAATGCAACAATCTTTACACCACACCGAAATGCATAAAACTTTTTTGGGTTCGTTTATTATCCCTAGCTATTTTTAAGCCACCATGAAAGAGAGAGAAAAATATTTCTTCAAGTGTACTGCAGAATGGTTTTTATAACCTATTCTTAGAAAGAGATAAAAATCAGAGGGGTGCAAAAAAATGGTGAAGGCGAATGAGTTACAGATTAGCATCAAATTTCCATCCAATTCAGTAAAACAAGTTCTGTTGAAATTATCTTGCCCTTTATTGCTACTTGAAATGGTTGAATGACTATGGAATTTAATTAATTTTCATGAAAAATCTATTCTTATAGCTAATTAAGTGCTCCGAATACTGTTTTTAAATTAACTTTGGCTATCTCGATGGTCAATGTGTTTAGAAGTTTGTAATTAAGATCATTGCTTCAAGTTGATTAAATTGCCCTTTTCATTCACTAATGCAAAAACATTGTTGGATCAAGTGACTAATATAGAAAACAATACACTTTTAGATCCAGTGAGAAAGGAGGGAATAAGGGGAATTACATTCCTTGTAGCATTGATATCAGTGGATATATATATATAATGCACTAAACTTACTTACTTAATGCTGTACCTTTGAAAGATCAAAATGTTAGATCGGCAGCCAAATTTCAAAGATTGGAATTTTCATGTTATGTCTTAAAAAGTCCATTATATACTTTGGTTGCAAACTAACTTTTACTTCATTAGCAACATAATTAATTTCCCTCTTTGAACTCCCTTTGGAAAGCGATGAATTATAATGAACTTTATTACTATCGCCGATAGTTTCTCCCATTCACTCTCCAGGAAGACTTAATCGCATCTACTTTCTGATTTTTCCGTTTCCCCAGTGATTAATGATTCTTTTTAGCTACACTGTAAATCTTCATTAAGGGTAATGTTGCTAATTCGACAACTGTAACTTACTGCATAATGCAGTTTCGGAACTAATTAACAAAAAAGTGAACAAATCTTTAAAAAACTGTGCTGGTTAGACGCCATGTCAATTTATTTGTAAAATTTTAAATATACGATTAACTCTTCTTCCTTCAGATAACAGAAGCTGCGGGATATGTGCATAGATCATTGTGTTTGAAATAGACCATCTTCACATCAGAAAACAATAAAAAAGCATTTTCCCAGTAAAACATGAATTACTAATCAAAGCTAAAAATATTGTGCCAAAGGAGTCATTTTAATTCTCATCAGTTTACGGTACGTAGGCAACAGTGAGTGAGTGAGTGAGTGAGTAGAATGAATGAATGACAAAGGGCAAAGAAACTAATTGATATGAGTTGATGATGAAGTGAGCTTGAAAGCAAATCCGTGTCTCGCATTTCCATATATTTATTGTTCGGCATGCCCTAACCCTTTCACTCACTGGCGGCTATAATGAAATCATGGTGATGATGATACTCATCATATTTTCAAATCTAGATTCTCTGCGGTCTAGCCAGGTCTTCATCCCACACTCGGTGTGTCTCTATTTTGTGTGCGCCAATAGGATTTGCAGGTCACAATCCAATTGGAACACAAAATATTCCAATTAGAAATACCCAGAGACACTTGTGTACACTTACTTGAGCCATCTGCATTAAATATGATCTAGGACTCTAACAGGTCGCAACTCAACCTCACGTACAGTTTGCATACACACATTTAATGAAATGGTATCTGAAAATAGAACTCGTTCCCCCTACTTTTCATTCTGAACGTACAACAGTGTAAATTTTCACTTCCCTGCACGTAAATCATTTCACTAATGTGGGCAACATTAACATCCCATTTGAATGTGTGCATGTATGTATGTCTGTAGATTGTGTCATTTAGTCATCCAAAGGGATGCTCTTCTCACGAAAAGTTTAAGCACATTTTTATGATTTCCCAGTACTTCAATTCAATTGTGCATGTCAAATCGGTATGATCGTATTTCATGAACTATATATTTGGCACATTGGAAATGTAAATGACATATTTTATTGATTTCTTTTTTCGATTGTGGGTAGCACCACCACTGTATGTTATAGTTTGCACTGTGAATGTATGTACGTATAGTAAAGGATTGGATAGCTGCTGTAGATAATGAGATGGCTTATTTTGCTCAGGTGCCTGACTTTAGGCCCGTAGAATGCGATATAAATCTTGTGAGTGCCAAACACGATCTTCTGTGCCGGGAGAATTGAGCATGTGTACAATGCTCCCCTTGTATATTTTTTATTTTTCACTGCATGAAATCAACTAGCAGGCAAGTGTACACAGACGTGTAGATCAATTCTAATGATATATGAGCCCTTGGTCCCACACGCCATCCTTTTTTATCTTACTCTACAGTCCTCATCTTTTAATTCAGAGGTGAAGCTCAGTTCACACAGTGATAGCTATCCATTTAAATATTTGCGCTTTTGACGTCAGTCCTTTTCAATAGACCCCTATACACACCGCCCGCCCATAAAACTCACACTTTAATACGATTTAATTGATTTGATATTACTTACATCATTAAAATTACATCTCCAAATGAATAGGTTAGGTTAATAAATAAATCTGATGCATTTCTAAAATGATTAAAATTGTTGAATTACAAACTCTCACTTTCTGGTTACTTGTAATGACTTTGCTAAAGATTTATATTGTTTCTAAGAATCGACCTCTGCGTTAATTTCATCTTCAAATGCAGAGACGAATGAGCTGGCCAGTGTATAGAACAACAGGCATGACGAACACAATGCCAGAAAAACAGTGCACCTTTAGCATTCAACATATTTTATTATTAATTAATTAGAAAATTTCGTGCGTACCGTCGTCGTCGCACACATAAGTGAACACACATGCAAGCACCCTTGCCGTCTACCTGTATCTATTCATTTGAATAAGAGAAATGAGGGTTGCATGTGTGCATACTGGAAAGCAAATTGCACCGCTAATCCCTCATATATAAGTTCCAGTTACAGTCCACGTTTTTTCTCGTCCACCAGTCGACAAAAATCTCATTAAGCGTGCCAGCTTAAACAATTGTACACATATGTGAACCTAACTCTCAATCATAAGTGGTAGCATATTGAACCGCTGGTTTAAAAACTTGCTCTGATATCTATATCCCCACCGAAAAACGCATACTGCCAATCAATGAACCTGTTCTAATATCCATAGGCACACTGCTAATGTAAAAATGAAGAGAAAGTCGTTATGAGGGTGTACCACTGTCAATCTAACATATGCTACCCGCTAGTATATTTATGTAGGATTTTTGAAAACCGCAATAAAAGTAATGGTAACATTGAGTTTCACTCACTATAAATTTATGAATCTATCCTCCCATTCAAAGGCCATTAGTAAACCTTATATGGCACAATGATCTCTGAAATTCAACCCTTCAATCCACCTTAGTATATGCTAGGGTGCCCAAAATTTGTTTTCTTCATCATCTAAAAATTATCAAATTCCTTTTATTGCCTGGCTAGTGTTGCCCTGATCAGTAATCCCGGAGTTAGTTATATGGTAGATAACATATTCCTGGTATTATGGTCAATTCATTTCTCCCCTAACTATGGTTTCTCATGTTTTATACCTATCATATAGTACGTAGTTTCAACGGGTTGACACGCACAGTGAGAAAAATGGGAAATCGGTTCCCCCCAAATTAATCTTGTAGGAAATCACATGAGATTTATGTGTAAAGCCCATGAAATTACTTAATGTACTGGTCAAAAAATAAAGCTGCATTAGAGTTCAAATCTCAAATATCGTCCTGTGATAGTAATAATTGAACTACTGTTGAATGCTACGCTAAGAAATACTGTTTCTCACTGAGCAATGTTGCTTTAATTCGTCGTAAATGTACACAAACTTTGCATACGTATCCAAATATGGGGTTTAGGTGTAGTTAGTATTAGTTGGTGAGTTTATTAGTACTATTGGAAACTGTATTGCATACATGCTTTTCTAATGATGATGATTGATTGAGGGAGCAGCTGTTTCACAAAAACCTCATTCACTCAATTCACTTTCACCCTTTTCTTCTCCACTCTCCTTGTGTTATTCATATGATGATCAGCTTTGTAAACCACTTTTTGGGCACAATCTGGCTAACAAAGCGATCGATAATTACCATTTCTGCATACTTGCACGGCCTACAGAAATCAAAGCCTTGGTCATAACAATGAACTATATGAATATACACACACATTGTGTTACAACAAGAGCAAAAAAAAATTGCCCCAGGCTTTTTATTGTTCTTTGAGTTAGTGAGTGATCCAGCCGTATGCACAGTACTTGACTTTAGCTAGTGGGTACATTTTTACATTTCATATGCTGTCCCTTTTTGCTCCTACAGAGTATAAAATGACGACAACAGTTTTCATATCTGAGACCAGCTCTAGTTTCAAGCTTAAGACTGTGATTAGTTACAAGTCTTATAAGGATCTAACATTTTGATCATGCCAAAACAAAAGACTTGAGAGCATAAAGTGAATGTCTTTGAGATTCGTCAAAGGTTGAAAACTGGAAAGAGCTTAAATTCCAATAAAAGCTGGTAGCAACAGAATTATCAAGACTTCAGAGTATTAATTTCAACGCAGTACCAAAAAGGAGAATCCTAGTTTTCCCCTCAGACAGATTAAACAAATGAATGTGTACCGTTTCCACCGTGAACTTTGACAGTTGTCTGCTGCCATTTAGTTTGGTAAAACACAGAGAATTGATATGTTTACAGAGACATGGATGATTACGATATTTGTTATGAGTGTATTTATGCTTACCTTAGTGAACTACAAATGACTCAGTTCATTTCTCAGTGGTCTAATGTGCCAACAAAATGTTCGTTATACTTTACAAGGCAACAATTATTTAGTTCTGTTATGTTTATATATGATGCAGACAACACTATGCAAGAATTGAAAGCCACAAAATGTGCAGAACATGGACCATTAATTATGCAAGTTGATTATTGCATTTGCACGCTGTGAGGAGCCTCGGGGATCGCAATTTACTAATTTTTTTGCACATCTCATTTGGCACTGGTACAATATATTATGGTTGAGACTGACTCAGAATTAAAGAGAATTTTAAGTGATGTAAACATACGAGTTGTATACATGCTTATTGTGCACACATATACTTGTCCGTACTAACTACCTTGCAATAAGTAGTTAGATCGTATAAGTGAGTTAAGTTTCCAGCTATATCCAGTTTTGTACTGGCGCTGCACAAATGTACAGTGCCCTATCATGCCGCATGCAGTCAGTCACTACTGCTACTACTAATGTACACAGTAAAGTTAGTGTAAAGTGGGCACATTCGTGAACATAGGGACTAGAATATATAGGAAGGGGAGTTTGCGCTCCCAGGCATCACAGCGTACTTTACTCACTCACTACACTTTGGTCTTACAATGATCGGGTTTTTCCTTCTACATGGCAGGCTAGTGTGGAATGTAAGCCGAATAAGCTATCACTTGAAAACTAGAAAAGCTATTTTTTTAAATATAACAAAACTATACAAAATAGCAATTTGAGCACTTAACCCATCAAGGTTTGGACAAAAATGTGAATAATCTCCACTTTTCTAACAAAACGAACGTTATAATGACCTTTTTTTTTTAGTTTCCATTGCATTTAAAACGGAAATTTATGGAGACTAGTAATTATATACAATGCATTTGATGCAAAGGTGTCAATGAATTTTTTGAGAAGACTATTGAGAAATTATAACCAGCTATTGAAATAGGATATTTGATAGTAAGCTGTGAAATACGACCTCTGTTCCAGCAGAGTACAAATACTCCATAGGTCGACGGAATGCTGTAAAAAAGTAACTGCTGTGTGAGAACCACTGTGCCTAAAAAGCTGCCTCGCATTACAGTCTGTAGACATTCATCCTTAACCTACGCTTGAGTCCGCAACTCTATCTATATAGGATCGCCCTCCAGTCATTTCCCTCACCAGAAAGAATTCTTTTCGTTTGAACGAAAATTCTTTTTGACGTAAACAAGAAAACCCGGCATTCTGATTTTATTGTTGTTGCCTGGAAAACACCAAAATTGACTAACTAGTTAAGTTCGTTAGTTCCATATAAGCTGTAACCTCCAGTACTCCAGAGTTGAGAAAACACATGGGTACTAACTACTACTCTCTACTTATCCTTCTGGTAAAACTAAACACTTCTCTCACTTTTCTACCAGTGTGCAGTCAGTTTCCATAGAGGAACATTCACGTCCCCTCCTAGAACACGTGTGGTAGGCAAAAAGTGAGAAAAAGCCACAGTTTTTATACACCGTGCCATAAATACTAACTAACTAACTACACAGAGTAGTTACACAGTGCATTTGTAGTGGTGTCAATGAACGTGTGCTGTGTGAAACAATCAGCCACCGGATCGGGAAAGATTTTCCAAAATATCGCTCGAGTGCGGCAAAACAAACTCTTGGTGCACTTATTTTGCACACTGTGGGCAACGGTTTGACAAAGAAACTCAATGTTCTTTGTTTCTTGTATTGATACAGCTAGCTAGTTAGTAAGTGAGTGAGTAAGTAAGTAAGTTAAGTTATACTAACTTAGTTTGTTAGTTAGATACATTCAGTTTGCAAAGCGACCAGCCAAATTCCCATTATACATTGACTGTGTGTTTTTTTGTCCTCCCGCTGTTTGTTTCGTATCCGAGAATAGAAACACTCATTATTGTGAACGACTGGTTATATCAGGAGGAGTGAGTAATGAGACCAAGTGCTCCGTACACATTTGTTGTAGTGTTGTAAAAAGGCAAGTCTGTTTGCCTAACAAGATGATGTGGACAAAAAAATGATATTTTTTCTTCCAGACTGACTGACTTCACAGTTGGTTCTAGTTGCCAGAGTAGTTTGCCATCTTCAATAATGATGAAAGGAGACGAGACAGATATGATATAAAGGAGATCTTTACATCATTTTTCTTATGGAATGGATGAGTGGCTCCTTTGATCCTCCTGCCAGATTTCCCCCTTTAAAACAAGGATTTGATAAAAATTTTGTGAAAGAAACTATCCATGTGAAAAGTTTGAACGTTGCCATTGGATTCCTTCCACAAATTGAGTGTGTTTCTCATAAGTTTTTCTGGATTTTATGATTATTTTTGTCCTTTGCAAAGTTTGAGCCAATCTTACAGCATTTGCGAGCAAGTAGAAACTAAGAAAAAAAATTGACGTCTTTAGTGCACAGCAAGAGACTGTTGCGTGCTTATTCCTAACTAACTATAAGTGAGTGTGCATTTGGGTTGTCAGAATAATCATATAGTTAAGACTATCCGAGTATATGGTGTACTCAGAATAATAAAGTGGTCACACAACTTTCTCCACATCCATTAATGATCATGTAAAGTTAAAGCTGTGAGTGTGACAGACAAAAAGTTTCCCTCATTTTTCTAACGGGCATCAAATTTTTCATCTCAATATTACATAATAGGCCAACACACTCACCCAATTGACTACTCGTCTACCAAGAACTATCCAGACGTCGTATAGATACTCGTAAGGATGATAATAATGGAAAGATGAGGTGGTCCAAACAAAACAAAATAAATGGACGAGTCTTGGGAAAAAGTTAGTCTGGTGACATCACAAGAAAAAAAAGGCTTTCTTCATGAGTAGGAAACTTTTATGTTGTTGCGTGTAACATGAGAGTACATACAAAGTAAGTAAATAAGTCAGGGAATTTTTCCTCAAAAAACCTACCATTCTATATACTGTTGCTTCCTAGCAAAAAAAACAACACAATAACAACAATAATAATATTAGAAACGCACATAGACACTTTTAGTGTGCGTCTATGTGTGAGTGAGTGAAGTGGATCAAGTGGGAGAGAAAAAAAAAAGAACCTGTTAATGTTTTCTTCCTTTCCCCTTCTTTTTTATTATTCACATCTTTACACATTCTTACCCGCCTGGGTAGTCAGTAGTACCGGAGACTAGCTCAGTCAGTTTCATTCATACTTTTACACCCTGAATAAACATTGTCCATAGCCTCAAACAACCTGTAAGGGCGTTCTACACGATAAACTCATTCGGAAAAAAACCATTGTTACTATAACTGTGGATTGGTGGTGATTTTTGAAACTAACTTGAAAACCAACAATTGTGTACCAAAATACCACAAACGATGATGTATTTACCTGAAGTTCGTAGAAATCCTTCACCCTGCAATAGCAGTAGTAGCAGTGTGAGCAGTACAAGTGCTGCAGACAGGTTGCGCACAAGAAAACGGGCATCCGGAGCCTCACAAAAATCTACCTCTGTAAGTTTCCATATATTAAATCTGCTTGCATTTTTTTGCGCAACCAAATAAGCTAAAAATAATATTTCCCATGGAATATACACATTATCCACCAAGGGTACATTGTACGTTAGGTGCGTTAGTACATAACGTTTACCTCATAAAACTGTGAGCTCAATGCCGTCGCCATGTAATCCTATGTTAAAATATTTGAATACGGATGAATTCCATATGCTGGTTACTAAAATTGAGAAGTTTGTAGTAAGGGAGAGGCCGTTATATAGATGATGACTGTTATTATTTTTCTCGGATGCTTTATAGGCTCACGAAATGGCCAAGAACAACTATGCAGTAATTAAATGAGAAACCTTTAAGGTGCGCAAAAGAGGGTGTGCTGATAATAAATATTTCCACCGTCAAAGGTTTTCTTAATGAGCCCAGTGGCGGCTTAGAGCACGTTAATAAAGCCTTGGTCATCTTCCCATTCTCTATGGATATATTTTAGGCTCGAAAGTCAGTAATTTAATATTCCTACAATTTTTTCTGAAACTAGTTACAGGAAACTTTTTCACTTGTAACACACAAACTATGGACTATGTGTGGCTCTTTATACCAAGTCGCTAGAAGCTCATATTCCCGTCTTGTCTTTACATGAAGAAAGCGTGGAAACATTATGCATTCGTATATGGTTTCAAGCCACCTCTATAATAAATTGTGGACTAAAGCGACCATAGTTGTCTCACTGACTGCCTAATAATATGATATTGTAATAACGAGGGAATAACGAACCAAAGGCGCTACTCATCCTATTAATGGGATTATACTGTAAGGCTGTTATTACGTGAAGAGGTGTTTATGGTTTCCCTACAGAATGTTTGCAATTCATTCTAGCCAGTGGTGGATATACAAAGTCAGTATGTGTACAATGCAAATACACACATCGTCAAGATAATGAACTAAATAAGAGGGACTACGGTTTTTTTTTCTATACCCACTTTTAGGATGGCACTTTGTAACTAACTGTAACGTAATTTTGACAAGCGACAGTAGTAGTCAACAACTAGGAAAATATTGCTCAGAAGCCACAAAGAAGAATCCTTAAGAGAGTTTGTGTACGCATCTCCAAGCACGTTATATACTCAGGCGTCATACATAATGCAAATGCTATCTTGGAAGGACAATGTACCGTAAATGGTTCTGCGGGAGCCCTCAGGGGAGTTGTTCCAGCTCATTCTGTATGCATTCTATGTGCAATGAAGGTAACGCACTAATATTCTCTGTGTCACATGACCATAATAGTGCGGTCTTTACTTCACTTACAATGGGAACCAGAAATCGAGCTTTCTCCCAAAGGTAGTGAGAACCCAAGAAGCATTCCTTTTCCCAAGATTGCAAGTTAGAAGGCTGTAAAGTAATCAAAAAGATGTCATACAATGACTACTAAGTTTGTATGCTTAAGGAAAAGAGTGTGAATTTTAACAATTTAAAGACTAATTTTGAGGTGAGAAGATGTGGTTTGAAAAAATCTCATGTCTGCTTTCACCCCGATTTGCATTTATTGCAGTTATCTTGGTGGAGCACACGTTATACATGGAAACTTTGTGACGACATTCAAGTCCTCCCTTAGCTCCAGTATGAATATTACTTTTATTTTTAGTGCCACCTAGAATCTTTTCCCATTGTAAAGGGAATATTTTGTGCTGCCAAGATCAGCTTTTTTAAATATTTGCTGCAAAATTGTAGATAAGAGTTGCTCACACAGTTTGTTCAGAAATTGGTTGTCGAGCACCTTTAGAAGAGCTCGTTAGAAATTGACATGTTTGCATTGGCATGGGAAATCGTGCCTATTATTATACTCTATTTGCTCATATTAGTTTTTGTGTGCGTCTCAATTGGTACTTGATTTGTGATCGCGATGGGTATAATAATAAGTGACAGTTGAAATACTCAAGATGGGGTGAAATGTTTCTGCTGCGTATAAAAATATTAATAGAGGACGAAATGTAAATTCTAACCCGGTTTCTTTAGCGTGGTGATAGAAATATTTATGGGAATAGAACTATGTATATAGCTATAACCGAAGCTCAACTTCAAATATTAGTTAATTGGTCAATGAGAGAAGAGGCTTTTGCAAGTCTTAAAGACATGAATTTTCTTTAAACTGTGAGCACAATAAAGGGAAATAAGAAAGTTGTGAAATCAGTTTTGTGAGCTGGGTGAAAGGACACGATAATGAATGGTGAATTTCACCATTCTCTATTCATTGGCAGTCACCACGCTAATCATAATAATTTCATATTCAATGCATGTGGAAACTTTCCCTCAGTGCACATTAAACTTCTCTATGGTCTACATGACTGTATGCTTTGATAAAATTCTTTTCATCCACATGCTCGAAGTTATGTAGTCGTATAACGGGAGAACTGACGGTAAATGCAAATAATCTTGCCCAAAATTTTTAAAAGTGGTTAAAACTATTTCATTAACAAAACAAAATTTAAGAAATTTCAAAAGACAGGATCGGGCTTTTTTACTCTGAAAATTGAGAGAAAAGTTGTGGCTAATTTTTTGCGCAAAATTTAAGCTTCTTACTTACATGAAAGTTTCTATGAAAAAGTAGAGATAATTGAATAGGGGTTTAAATTGAAGGATCAAAAAATTATTGTCGTACGCAACGCACCTTTTACCGCTATTCTATATAATAGAATCATTTCCACATGCACAGTTTATTAGCTATATGGATTTTTTCCTTACTTTTGGCAGCTAGGGATTTAAACTTTGCAAATTATTAATAATTAATAGGTAAAGATAATGAGGTTTAAATTTTCCTATGATTAGTTGGCTTTTACGTCTGGAAGCCCAGTAAACGAAACCAGAAAATACTGATTCAAATGCGGTGAGGGGCTACAATAGCATTATGTGAGGTCATGAAGCTTTTTATATCAGTTTGTCTGGTATTTGTGACACAAGTTCTGGACTATAAAAGAAGAAAAGGCGTACATTTTGAGCAAAAAACTATATACCTTTACTGTAACAGTGGAATGCGAAATTTAAAGAGAGAAGGAAAAAGTGAAACTCATAAAATCAGCTCTTTTTGCTCCCCAAACCGTATTGCGCTATTCTCTCTCCTATTTCTCTCTATAAAGTTCATTTTAATAGATTTGGGATGCTCATAATAATTCTCGGCTTTTTTACTCTCCATTCAAATGCATGCATTGTGTACATACTGTGGGTACACCTTCATACCTACTACAAACAAGTCTCTAAAAAATGCAACACTCCACTCATACAGTCAAAATGCTATGCTCAGAAAATTGCACTGGACTCGCGTACTTAATATATTAAAATTCTGTGGAACCACAAACCTAAATAAAAAGTTTCAAATTCATCTCCCTACACTGTGGTACAAAGTGTAGGGGGCTGATCAGTTTGGAGCCACCAAGGGAATACAAATGGGAATTGTAAAGGTAGAATAAAGTTTGGCCCTCTTTTTTCGCCACTTTGATTTCATTCACGATCACGGCCCATCTCCTAATAAAACATTTATCTGTAGATCTATGCATGCACACGCTTCATGTTGTAAAAAGCATAGGTGTGCTATTACGTCGTTCCGTAAAAAATCATTCAAAACTCTCTTCTTACTCAAAATGAAATAAAAATGCATCCATTCCATCACGTATACTCAATGTCGTAACCAACCTTTTAGTTTCTAGTGAGTAATTTCATCAAACTGGTCCAAAAATCCACCTCTTTTTTTACAAATACCTCATTGGCTCAAATCTTCTGGCCCATTTATGGTCTCCATTGTAGAGCTTGGATAGCATTTTACGGTAGTCTCTTGAGAACACCTCGGCCCATTCTGGCCACGTCTATGTGAGGCACTACTTAACTGGGTTAGGTGCTCACAATTGCTCACTTTTACTCACTTTCTAAGGAAATGGAAACAAAACATTGTCTATACATACTAGATTCGCAAAGGATTTGAGCCAGAGCTCTGTTTTTTTTGCTCTCAATGTATATGTATATATGCAACACATATAGCTTTTACTTGCTCTCACTACTCTCTTTGTTCCTTATGATGAATATGAAAGCGTTTCAATTACATTTGCTGGTCAGCTATTTTCTAAAGTGCGTGCTATCGCAACCCATTTCATGTGAGGCCAATCTCACGCTACATATGGGTTGTTCACCCATAATAACTCTAATGACGCATAAGAACATTTTAAAGTTGCCTTATATTTTTGGATCCATATGAAGTATCCATTTTTTTCACTTTGAATTTTAAAGTTTACAAGATACATGTAACATTCACTGGCTACTAGTGCAACTATTTCAAACTGCTCGCGTCACATTTTTTGAAGCTTTTTGTCAACATTAGGGCTCTGAGTGTAGAAGCTCATTCAACCGAAATTCCATGAATATGTATGCATGTGTGTGCACAAAGTGTACTAGAGAGTTTTAAGAGCTTGCAATCCAAATGTCAACATGACCCCGTAAATACTGAATTCTAGCTCCAATCGGCAAGGGCAGCTTTGGATGGAATCCATTCTCGAGAATATTATCTAAATGTACGCTGGCAATCCCGAAAATGAGTGTAGAAATAGATTTCCATAATTTTATTCTCTCATCATAAAATTTTAAGGCACTTCCCATTCCCTATGTTTTTAAATAGGCAATTATTTTCACCAATGGCCCCGTCGTCAACCTATAAGGGCTTACTATAGTAACTAACCATATAGAATTCTGGATTCTCGTTCCTCCTAATATACGGTTTGTTTTCTTTGCTCATCTTTATTCACTCTATCTATAGGGCTCTAGTGTGCAAGTATTAACTGCTATTTCATACATGCAGGCAGTGAAGCTGCTGTCATGAATAATATGAACTCCTTTAGCGAACATGCTGATGATGATGATTTTCAGTGAACCACTTGAAATCAACTCCTCACTTTTGATGCACGGTCCTCTCATCTTTGGCGACAATCTAAAAGCTTGAAACTTTCAATGTTTACCCTTTTTGCTCACAACTACTTACTTACTTACGTACAGTTAGTACTTGTGTGCTCCACGTGTGGACAAAGGTCAATCGCAGATACCTTGGGACACGAGGTATATCTATAGTTAGCTCCAGTTTTGTATTCACTACCCACTTGGAGTTTCCTAAAGTTCAGCAAAGTGTACGCAAACTAACTTAGATGGAGATTATCAATGGATGGTTTATGAAAAATGGATGATAGTTTGAAGAAATACCATTTTTAAACATTTGCAAAACCCATAGTTGACGTCTGTGCAGATTGCAATTGTATGCAAAGACAAGGCATAGAAAAACACAGACTCGCACTTATGGAAAAAGTTGGACTGTTTATTTTTCCAGATTTATTCACCCCGTTGAAACTTTCATCTAAAGCTCATAAAATAATAGTGTAGAGCTGGGAAACTTTAGTACCCTTTTCTTGGAAATAAACACAAGTTGAGTGAGTGAGACGCTTTGGAACTGATTGTGGATTATTTCACATGCCAAATTATGGGTGTCAGTACGTCTAATTGCGGTCTGTTTTATTTTCATATCTTGGATTTCACATTTAACCTCCCGTTTAAAGAGGTGATGATGGAAATGGAATAAAATGTGTGCAGACGACGGAGTCTTTTATGCCTCTTTGTAACGTTGAGCAGTATTCTCAATTTTTAATGAACTCACTGTTGAAAGGCTTGATGATGATCGCATTATGCATTTTTTTGCTTATGCTTCTCTTTTTATGTCCTTCTCTGTGGTTATATTCGTTTATTCGAGGGAACGGCGTCGAGCTGGTACATTTTCCCTCTTTTCCAACATTCATTTCCTGTAGCTGACGGTGAAGTTATCCCATGGGTTGCAGGAAATGAGTGAAACTCCACTTTTGTCCATGTATCTCATTATGAGCACACTCTTCACTTTAAAAAAAACTTCTGTGAGTAAGTAAACAAGGTTTCATCACTTGGCTCTATTAAAATGTTGTCTGCGTGAAATTCTCAGTCCAAGAGTCAGGAAAAGAATTTTTTTTGCGTGTATATTTTATTCAGAGCGCAGGATCAGATTGTTTGTGAAAAAGGTGTCCTTCGGCATGCAAAAACTGCATCTGCCTCTCATACATTATAGAGCATTTCTAACCCTTGGTTTAAATTGCTGTATAGATATTTTTTAGTCCACGTATTTTGTAAAGTATTATGCAGTGACTAATGGGAGCAAAATTCAGTGAGTGAAACATTTTTCGTATCCTAATACTCGTCCGAGAAGTTTATTGTGCGCTCCCTAGAGTGCCCAAATAAATTGGCACAACGTGGACTCCAATCACACATGGGAAACCTTTTTTTACTCCAAGTGCCATTGATGAAAAGATGAGCATATCACATATTTCAGGATTACGTGGTTTTTTCCTCAGTAACCTGATTCCACGGGAGAATAAGATTTTCTCATACCTTCATCATAAACCGTTAGGTTTGAAATTGGAAGCTCAAAATCTTGGACCACTGCTGATATTCACTATACTTTCCTCTGTAGGAATTAAACTGAGCAAATAGGGTGCACAAGAATAAAAATATGGATAGAAAAATGATATTCATGCACATATTGTAAAGGGCGAGACTGGTCTAAATGTCTACATACGTGAGAAATCAAATTGGCTCCGTGTTGATGAAGATGAAATTGAATTTGGAAAGTAATCTGCCTGAAGCTCTGTGATTTCATTTTCTCTCTCTCTCTCTCTCTTTCTACACGCTTCACGTGCAGTTAGTTATGGTTTCAGAAATATATATTACCGTACATTGGTGAATTAGGAGTCTCGGGTCAAATTTATTTTAAACTTACTATAAAAATTTTAAATTTTTTTCCCACAGCGTTCCTCAACCTTTGACTTGTATAGCATATAGAATCCAACTTGTATAACTAACTAACTAACTAACTATTGCGTGTACTATTCGTTAGTTTCGGTATCAAACATGATGATAGGCGATGTTCACATATACAGTACATGGAATCCATCATTGATTAAAGGATTACATGCAATAGTAATGAGAGCCTTTTGAGCTTTCACTTTCCATTTTTCCAGCTCATTCACACATATGGGGAGATCAGTTCACCTGCATGCCCACATTTCATCCAATTAATAACCTGTATGAAATAATAATACTCGTTTTCATTCATTTTATTTGGTGTCACGTATTTGACTACCTATGTGACTGACTAACTACCATTGGTTTAATTTCAAATGTGCCTTGAAAGAGATGGATAGTAAACTGTATGAAAAGTGAATGGAATTTTTGACGTCAAATACTGTATTTACGACTTTTAGTGCACGCTATGATGTTGCGTAAGTAAAGCGGAGAAGATTGTATTGATTCTTTAACACATGATGAGTACGAATGTGAATATTTTTTGTAGTCGTAGTAAAGTATTTGAAAAAATTTGGGGGGATTTTGCCTATTTATTTATTTTGCTCATCTTTTGTGCCACAATATTATGGTAGTGGAAAAGTGGAATGCTTCTATCAAGAGCTAAAATTCGTTCACCAGTGACAACATACTAAAGTCAAGTGTAGAACTTGAGCATAAATGGGTTATGGCGTGGAATAAGGTGGAAGAGTTTTTTTGTGGTTGGTGGAGAAAAAATGGTACGTTATGGCGCCTTCAGGGAAAATGGAGAGACATGTACGAAACGGCTCTATCATCAATTCTTTTATCAGCTTGTAACTCTTGAGCACTAGTTTCTTGCGGTGATGTATTACATATAGATATGGTTTCGACATGGCATCAATTAACAATGTAACGTAACCCTTAAGAAGCTCGCTATATCTGAATCTCGTGTGCTACCTGCAAAACGAGGGAAAGGATTTTTTTCACATTTAAAGCATGGTTTTCTTCTCCAAAAGATTATCTTTTTCAGCCTCAAGTAATTGAATTATCTACGACTTACTATTCGATTGAATCTATAGAGAGAAAAATTGCAGGATTTTTGATTGCAAGCTTTTAGTTATTTTAGCCAATGCAGTAATTAAATTGCTACGTTATCCCACTGTGAAAACCAATCCATTATACCTTAACAATTGGGTTGAATTCATCAACCCAACAGAATGCCATGGTGGCCTTGTTTTCTTGTGGTGTTCACCGCACTAAAATAGAGACATATACAGAGATACAGACAGTGTAGTTAGTAATTAGCGATAAAACTGTGAGTTCCGGCTGACATGCAATTATTTGAGAAATGTAAATGGCCGATTGTTGATGAGAAGATAGGATGTGAAAACATTAAATGCTTGTTACAACCAAGGGAGGGAGTGAAAGTGAGAGATGAGAATTAATTAATTAATTGTGGTGCATGGGCCATGTTCTTTATACTATATGTGGTACGTGGGGATCCCATTATTCACTCATTTGGTAGGGAGCGTGATTGGAATGCACACACGCAGTTTGTACCAAATGTTCCGCATACCACTACTGTGTGCCAATTGATATGAAAAATGAAACTTTCACTAATTAATTCCAATGTCATCATCATTTATCATCCTAAAATCCTTCTTTTCATAATTAATTTTTCTTGTGTGTAGTTAACACGCAGTTAGCGAATTTTCCTAGTTTATCAGCAAAAATATTTACATTTCAGATGCTAAGGCAGCAATGATTGGTAAAAAAATTCGTAGCATATAGTTGTTACAACCAATGAAACTAAAAGTAACTCTCAAGTGCTAACTAACTAAATGTCCCACGTGCGCTTAATAGTTTGACTTCATGTCAACCGAGAAAAAAAAACGTATATTCTCTGGTGGCCAAATCTTAATGGTCTACCTTAGATAGATAGAAAAGGAAAAAACCAATATGTGCAATGCTTCTTTACCCACACCATTTTCACATATGTTGCTTCTCATTGCACAAAAAGCTAGAGTATTTTTCCACCCTTTTTTAGGTTAGGTGCTTAAAAACTTGATGAATAATTTTTCATTGACTTTTTTTGAATAAATGTGTACCAGCTGGGTTAAAAATTCTACCACAATAAAACTCTTGTCACGACTGAATCAAGTTTTTTTTACTAACTAACCCTATCATATAGTTTTGGTTGGCTAGTCCACACGCAAATGTAATGATATGTAGATACACGTATAGTGTCTCTTGGAAAAAAGAGAATAATGGAGCCCATCATTTCTTCAATAATAAGCCTTATACTGGGAAAACTAAACGAAGAAATGACCATTATTTCTGGGAACCACAGTAGTTTGTACTATGCTACGCACCACATGTGTGAAAGGAGAAAAAATCTGCTCCCATGCTATCTCTCCTGTGCTTTAACTTGCACGTTCAAGTTCCACTATTTTAACTGCAAATTCTGAAAAGTAAACAAGATGTAGTATGAATGTATTTGTTTTTGATAAGAAATGGATAAATATATTGCAATAAAAATATCTGTCAAGCCGTACCTAGAAACACTACAAAAGGGGGATTGGAAAACTTTTAAGAAAATGTTTAATTTAGCTAATAGCTTTTCTATCACCGGCTGGATTAAGACGCAATAAAAAAAGTATTTTTAGAGCTGGGCGTCTTCCCTATTAAAGCAACATGATTACAGCTTGCACTTAATAGTCGTTTTGCTTTCACCGGAAATTTTTAAATTCCGGCGGAAAAACTTTTGTGTGTTCCAAGCAAGCAAATGAACAGAAATTCCACACTAAATTTCAATATCTTATTAAAATTCTTAACTAAAGTATTATGTAACTATTTCATCGCATTTGAATATTGTCGGAAGGAAAAGTAAGCATCGCAAAAATATGAGTGACTAGCTGGGAATCGAACCCAGACCTTCAATTAGCCGGACTGATATGCAGACCACCACACCACCAGTATCATAAATGTTAGCCTTACTTTTCTTCCTAGTGAGATATCCATCTCACAATATCAAAATCGAACTTACTAACTAATTAACTAACTAGCATACATAACTTACTAAAAGTCCAGCCACTCCAATCTAATTAACTCATATAATGTTCCATTTTTTAGATAAAATTAAGAGTAAATATTAAAGACACAGTAAAAAAGCACGTTAGAAGTAGTTAGTAGTAACAAGCTTACCATTTCTTTCACAAACTTTCTCTTTCTAGCATCCAAATATTGATCCAAAGGGCCCGTTGTATATTTTTCTTTACTTTGTCAGCACCCTACTCATATTTCCAACTCTATCTAGAATTCAAACCAAGAAAGAACAAATAAATACAAATTATTATAATAAGGGAGTCCCAATCTTTGGTCTGGGAGCTTCAATTTCACAACAGTACTCTGCAAACAAGCCATTAGCTTGGAAAATAGGCTCACAAGGAACGCATCTTATTGTAAACATAAAGTCTACTGTATCCTCATGTAAATGTCAACCTTTTTGTGCACTAAACACCTCCACATACTAGTTAGTTAGGTAGTTTGTTAGCTAGCTGTAGCAATACATACTACTACATACTACTAAAGTGTAACCAAACTTTTAGTCCCAAAATTACAGAAAATGGTGTACGCACGCCTTTTTTCCTATCACTATTGACAAATGTGCGGCTCTAAACTGACTACAAATGGTTTTTGTTCCAGTACAAGAGCCTTGACAATAATAAAATGATACAATCAGTTACAATAAGAAGGGAACAGGAAAACCCAAGATAACATAATAAGATCAAACACTGCACCATATTCCCATTTAGTATATCAGCATTTTCAAGTCACTCTTTACTTACCTACACATTCTTTTTTTTTGCACACGCTATCCATTTTTTTCTTTCTCCCTCTTTTCTCCGTTTAACATATACCACATGGAGCAGATGCAAGATGCAGAAGTAGGATTTTTTTCTACTACCAATTCTTTATATGTGCGGGGAAAGGTGACTACAGAAATTATGTTCGAAATTGATATCTGGGGAAGAAACATGTTTCTTGCTGCATAGAACTTGTTAGTGAGCTAGCTATTTGATAGCTATTGTGGCTTGCTGATTTAGTAACAAAGATATGGGATTGATAGGACAGATTGGTGAAAGGAGATTTGGACATTTGGTTTGTATATTCAGAACGTAAATATTAATTAATGTCATATTTGTGGCTCGAAAGAGGATGTAAAACGACTGGTGAAGGGAGTAGCAAAGTATAGACCATACAAGAGAAAAGGTCATCTCTTATTCACGACTGTAAAATGGTGCTCATCCAGGGAAAACGTATGCTTCCCACTCTCTGTCTCATCCAATTTATTTACGAACAAATGAAAGATTTTTTTCGGCTCGGTTCTCCCTTTTTTTGCATGATTGTTGGATAAAACCTCTATAGCTTTTATGTTCTAACTAACTAAGTGAGCAATACATTCTAACGTGCTTGGAAATCAAATGATGTCTGGCAGCGATACTCTGTGTTTAGTGTGTAACTTATACATGCATGGTTGGTACGACAATTGGCGTTATGGTTAAAAGGAAAATAGGAATGAATTACACTAAAAGACTGCAATAAAAATGTCGCAACTTATTTCATGATTTCTCACCATTGTACATACACAACTTTCTTTGGATTATCTCAATTTTTTTATATTTTGCAAAATGCATGCATGTGTTGCTAACTAACTAACTAACCAACTGGTCATAAAAACAAATGCACCCGACTGAAAAACTTGTGTGTGTGTCTGCAGCCAGTGCAATGCCACATAAAATATAAAGCGGTGATTTCGAAGGACCACTGGTGTGGATTGTCCGTCTAAAGATAATGTATACATGAAATCAGAGGCGGGGAATAAAAGTGGATGAGAAGTGTTTGCGGACCAAAGTGGTAACAAGTAGATGAAATGGTGGGAGTGAAAAATAGTGGTTTTTCAGACCCTCACACAGTCAATTCATGTGAATACTGAAAGTACTAGTGGCTGTGAGTTGAGAGAAACTCACTGCCAGAATGCTAATCACATCTATGGACACGTAGAAGTACATTTTGTCACCCAAAAGTCGAAATCATAGCAAACTATGTATTTTTTTAAATAAAACACTGCAAAATACGATGAAAAAATTGTTGTTAGAAGGATAGTTAAAAATATTCAGCAATGAGTGCTCAGTTGCGTACAAATTTTAGAGCGTGTACCGGCGTTAAGTAATATGCTACACTTTTTAAAACTTTTTGAGTCCTGAAACTGACTTTTGTTTCACAGCCTGTCGTTTGTTCAATACGTCCCTGCGACCCTGGTCCAGTATGCCGTCCGTTGACCATTTTCAAGAGATTTTCTATAGTAATAGAGTCCAAAAGTCAGTTACTTATTTCCTATACAAGTGTGCTCAGCTGCGTGAGAACATTCTAGGGCTCATTTATTCAACACCTAAAGTAGGTGAAAGGGGGAAAAGTGTGGATGACCGCTACCACTATCCAGAAAAAAGGAACCGTTAAACTTTTATTGCAAGAACAAAAATTTCTCCTATACTCACTTGAATAAAATCTTTGGATTCTTTCCAGTACTGCATGGTAGCTAATGAAAACTATGAAATGCTGAGCACTTTTAAAAATTCGTTCAATTCTAGAGATTCCGAACGAAGGAAACAAATGTAAATAGGCTAACACTCGTTTCAGTTCATAAAGGGACATACACACATTTCTCTAACATTTACTGTAGTAGTGGCTGAGATAGGATGAACGTGGAACTTTCTCTTTTACCCCTAAAACGTGTCTTCTTCTTTCTCCCTCTATTTGTTCCATTTCTTGCACACTTTGCATACATAACTAACTAACTCAGGATTCGAGCAAAACCACTACGTCCAGGGAGACAATGCTGTATGCATTCACAATTATTTGGGCGGACACAGATTCCTTGATAAAAATTGCATACACTGGAAATACAAGGATATAGTGCATTCAAATCTAACTAACTAACTAAAATATTTCGTTTCCATTGTCGTGTTTATAATATATAATATAGAAAACAAGGTAGGCTAAAAGATTTTCAGACACTTTGTCAACACGGTGGGTTTGGGTACAAAAATCCCCTTTTATAATTAATACATGCGGTTCCAGGTTTCATAAATTTTAGATTCCAATGTGTACACACGGATAGAAATGCTATATATTTATGGTAGGAGTAAATGTGTTTGTTAGGTTCCGCACTTGGCCTGTGGAAAAGAGTTGAGTTAGGGAGCGAGCGAGCGAGCGAGCAAGGGAAAAGAGCGCTTTTGATGATGACACAAAGTGTTAATTGAAGTGACACAAAGTGAAGCTCAAAGGAGCCACACAGTCCACACTCTTTCTAATGAATTTTTAATTACTTTTCTCTGATCATCTTTATGCTACAACTTATTCCATTCAGTTTTCTTCCCCACATCTCTCTAATCACGTTCGCTCCTGGGTTCAGTTGAATAAAGCCTCCCAGGTATTTGTCGCCTCAGATTTGTCTGCGGTTTTCAAATCTATGAGCAGTTTGATTTCGTGTAAACAACATAATTTTGCTTTGATTCTGATTTGACAAAGAGAAATAACTTTTTAATGTTGAAATGGAAAGAAAAAGATGAATATAAAAATGATGCATGAGTAATTTGACTTCTACAATGTCGTTGAGTGTACACAAAACGGTACAAATAGGAAAAGCAGATTTAATTGGAACTATTACGGAGGATTGTATATGCTATTTAATTTGCCATGCAAGTTGCCACGATCATCACATCGTGAAAAGTTTCTCAACTTTGTTTGTGTGTTAACCAAAAATACCTACGTCACTTTTACTTTCACCTTTCACTTTGCTCATATAAGTGGACTTGAAATTTCTGTGCATCTTGATTTTCACAGCATCTAATTAAATTTTTGACTTGGTTATACAAATCGATAGACAAGGTTTTCTAGGGCCTACAAAAGTTTGTCATTTCATGCCGGCTGGTTAGAATTTGATCACAAATTCAAATTACACTACTTTTTTTTCTAAAGGCCTGAAGCTGTGTGTATGTAAGTACAGTACTGACTGACTGCATTGTTGAAATTAGCCACTCGCATGAATAACATTTGTTTCATTTTAATCAAAGCGTATGGTTCCTTTGAGTGTGCTAATTACTTTTGTTTATTTTATGGATTCATCAAGGCCCTGTTAGAGTGAATTAATGTGCGCTCAGTTCTAGCTCACGCGTCCAATTGTTGATTTGCCAAAGGGTGTGAAAACTGTGAAAGCTATTGTAGTCATTTCCCGTGTTATAAAAGATTTGTCTACATTGGTTTTCCTTGTGCAAGTATATGGCATGCCAGAGCACTCAATTACTTACCATACATGTATGAAGGGAGACTCTACTTAAGTGACTTACGTAAAACTAGACTCTCATCATAATTCCCATTTACGCCCATTGTGTCAGCTTCAGGCTTCTACTTTACCTTTACTTTCACTTTCCTTTTGTCCCACTACTTCTCATTATGAGCCACATAATAACAATAATGGTGCACAATGCTGGAAAAACGTTGTAGTCACAAAAGTCAGTCAAATGTACCCTTATATTCCAATCAAACTGTGTGGACAAAATTTGAAAAAGATCGTTTCCAACCGACAGGCAGGGACTTGAAATCCAAAATGAGCATGTCTGCTATATTCGCAGGGCAGGATGAGTGACGAGAAAAGTTTGCACACTTTTTCAATGTTCCTATGCTTTTTCTTCTGCGATAATATTTTACGAATCATAAAGTTCTCGTGTCAAACTGAGTTGCTTTTTTTGAGAAATGTAGAAACTTATTGTCTTGGAGCTAGAACGTATACTTTTGGCTCCAAGATTCCAAAGAGAAAGTGGAAACTTGCATATCACTTTTTCACTGCTTTCTTCAAAAATCTAAATATAGCATTTAACTGAGAGTAGTCTGTATTGGTTTCTGTAAAATTTTGTAATTTTACTTAACGTCGTGATGACACCGCACAATAGTGATGTATAATGTATCCTTGATAAAGACTATGGTAGAGACTCGAGAGCTCTTAAAAAAATGTAATTTAATCAACCAAATAATATTTCTAAAAGCTATGTGTATTTTTACACTGCACAAAGTGAGAAATCTAAAAACATATGTAAATATCTGTCTGCTGGATGGACACATGAAATGCAAGGCTCACCTTCTGGCATATTCATAACTTTTATAGATCACAATCAACTGGTAGAATGAAATTTCACAGTTTTAAAACTCATGACATGACTAAAAGTCCAAAAACTAGCAATTTTTTCACCATCACATACCATATTCATTTTCCTACCAATTACATAGTTGATGAAAATTTTAAACTGGAGACTCTCCATGTGGAGCCAAATCACGCCGTAACATGAATTGCCAAGGACAAGAAAGATTTTTTTGGCCAAAAGTTGGGCTGTACATCACGTGGAAGTATATGGAAATATATAGAACGACAGTCTCGATTTCAATATTGGAACTGCAACCCTCCGGTTACGTTTATGCTCAATGGAGATTATGAATGCAAGTTTTGCTGGTATTTCTCTCTTCTCACATGCTTGCACACCCTTCTCAATTCCCTTCTTTTCTTCTTGCCTCAACTATCGATTTCTCGCTCACTCTCTCTCTCTCTCTCCTTGTACTATGGTTCTGGCTGTAAGAAGAAAGGAATGTGCTTTCCTCACTTGCACACAAACATACGAAATTCTCCCGCTCCCAGAAAGGAAGTGAAAAAAACTACTGTGAGACCACCACCAAAAGCGATACGAATACTTACACGGTTACACACAAAAATTGCTGTGTACACATAAGAAATGTACTACGGTTCAGAATGCTCCTGCCTCATTCATGCGTCCACTTTGCTCAATGTACATAAATAGTTACAGCGCACATTTTTTCTTTTGGCTTTATGTGCATCAATCGTTGTATCATACAGTGTAGCCAATTTCCAATGAATAAATATTTGCAAGCTTTGGTTCAAATATTGCATTTTTAATGTTTGATTTAAAAATGGGAAGGAATTGTAGATACAATTGGACGGTTGTTAAAAACTTTCACGTGAATATTGGTTTGTACAGTTTGCATATTGTAGTTGATGGTGTTAGGATGACAAATTTATAAAACACCCAGTACTGTTTATTTGGTGCCAACACTTGATGTATTTTTAGGGACCGCGAGAATTCATTTGTCCGCACTTTCTTACTCTTATAGTGTGGTTCACAGCTGAATAAGGAGTAAAGGAGTTGGTTCTTAAGATGGAACATTCCTTTGGAATGTACTTGAGTCACTTTATGTGGTTTTAGTCTCAAAGTTCACTCACTCACAGACGGGAGGAATGCTTGACAAGTTCAAAAAATTTATTTCAAAGTAGCATGCCTTGTTCAGTTGAAAACATGAGCATCATTTATGGGAGCTGTTGTGAAATTTCATTCGGGTTTGGTTAGTCACTTTGCTTACACAGATAGAATCCAAAGCAAGGAAATTTACTCAGTCAGTCAATTTGCAGATTCAACATAATTTTCTAAAATGATTATTACACCGAGGGAAACTAACTAACTAACTAATGAAAAGACTAGAGTGGAAAACCATGTTTATTATAACTTTGAGGTAGGATTTTGCAATTCAAGTGTAGTCTTTAGATGATGAGAAGCTTAAAATAATAAGACACGGCTTTTTGGTGCATACTCAAGAGATTTGGACATCACAAGAATTGTTTCTCACTAACTAACTAAGACTGTACCAGATAAGGCCATAGTAAGTTCACATTCTATCATGTGAATCTCTTGTGTCTAAAATGCACGTATTAAATAAAGCATTAGGCAACTATAGTTGAATCCAAAATTAGCTAAGTAACCCTTTCCTCTGTATACTAACTATAGAGCCGCTTGAAATCGGGCACTGCATTTACGCTTAAAGTTAGTAAATTGCTGATCGCATGGTTGTCATTTGTATAATGTTAACCAGCATTAACTATTTGTACGAAAAATCTTATAATAGACATTGTACAATGCATCATATAAGTATAGTCTATAGACGACCATTTTGGTCTTTGAGTTTGTTAAGACTGCTGCTATTGAACTCGCTTTGGGTACAAGATTTGTGGCGCCAGCTTTTTCTCCCATGCAGTTGGCATTGCATTTATCCCGAAATTTTTTTTGCACGCTGCAACGTTAATTCCCCAAAGCAATGTGTGCTCCTATTAATACTGCAGTGAGTATAGTTTAAGGGATTGTAAGTTTTAGAGGAGGGCTCTTAAATCAGAATGTACACAAGAAACTTTTACTGTTACATGTTCCAGCACAGTGACTTGAGCCACACTCACTTTCCCTTTAACAGAGTCACTGTTTTTTTTTTCGGTAAAAACCATCTTTTCATTCCATTTCATTTCACGTCAAGTTCGCTCGCCGTCTCTGCACTATATATGAGCTGTACTAGTAGTCACTACACTGGCTTACTCTCCCTTTCATTTTTTCCGATCATGATGAATGTAATGAGTTGAGGGGAACTCCATTTATTCTTCTTTCAATGTTACTTACATATACTTACTTACTCACTTCTTTATGATCATCTGTCAATATAGATTTTACCATTGTCGCTCATCTTTTTATACCAAGGTCGGTCACAGTGCATTCAAAATACATTTTTACAAAGGATCTATCTTTAGCCGGTTGCCAAAAGTATGCGGAAACACCAGCCTTTACTTTTAAGCTACCCATATTGTAATATGGCTACTATATATGCAATATATAGTAGCGTGTCTATAGTAAGACTTAAATTCAGAAATGGAGCAAAGTTAAAACGTGAAAACTTTGCAACAAATCCTCATAGTCAAATTGACCGATTGTTGTCAAAAATTTAAATGTAGGCAAGGAGAAAGTTTGAAAACAAGACGGGATATAGTTTGTAACTGAAATGGGGCAACAAAGCCCACGGGTTCAAACTTACTTTCATCCGGTTTGTTGTTATTTTGTGGTTTTGGAATTAAGCTAGATATATATATGTGCTTATACATAGAGTTGAACATAATTATGGTAAATAAACAAACTGACTCCTTAATCTGCACGAAAGTCTGACAGTGTTCATTGGGAAAATAGTTTAGTTGCCCAAACTTACTTACTCCCTTGTCAATAATGCTTTTACAAACAAATGTTCCGTGCAAATGACTGAAAACCAACTGGATAAACTTGAGTGGAAACTTTCTCTTGTATGAAAATAAAAATCCTTCCGTTTTTAATCTCTTAAGTGAGTGCAAATGTCAATATTGGGCCATCGAGAAATTTTTGATCCGGTCTAGTAGGTAAACAAAAGCTTCAATTTACTGTACAAGTTAATGCGTTGATTACGTCGTTGTAAGTTAGCTCTATAGCTTACACACACATTATTTCTATTATAGCACTCAACATTGTTTAAAACTGGGAGTCAAGTTGTGAACTAAAGTTGTCATCTTCAAATAGGACCCGTTTGCAAGCTAAAGTAATGATTCCAATGAAACCATGTATATAGACAATATATTTTAGGCTAACTAACTAACAAACTCAAGTGTAATGATTTGGGAACAAGATGTGGATTGATGTGGAAGGAGAATATGAAAATGTATTGGATGAAAAAGTGAAAGTGGCAGAAGAAACATATACTATACACATATAGATGGGTACAGAGGGAAAGAGAGCCACTCTGTTTAAGTGAAAATAAAAGACGAGAAATATGGATGGATGATGATGGAAATACATTTTTCCCTCTCAATTCTTTTTCCTCCTCCTTGGTTTTCAAATATTATATCTTTCTGTGTTTACTGAACTGATGAACTGATGAACGCAAGCAAGCTGTAGATGGTGGTCTTCATATTTCCTCCAATCATTTCAAAACTCTCTTCTTCCGTGTCCCATTTTGAACACAGGTCGACCCATGTCCTTTAATCATCAGTGTAGCCCAAAAATTAGCAACACAATCTGCAAAATCTGTATTTAAACCAAAGTTCTATTCATAGTATATAATTATGTGCATTAATTTATCTATTATATGTCACACAATTAGTTGAGAAAAGTGGAAAAATTAAAATTATTATAACTCTCCGTTTCGTATACTATCTTCTTTCAATGCTGTTTTTTATCATTGGGAAATGAAAGTCTGACGTCTGGCCTATGAGAGCGGTCCTCCGATGATAGAGCATGTAGTGAGTAACTCAAAATGTGGTTTCCTCTATGTACTTACAGCACGTTTTCTGCGTAACGGTTACAACTCATACTCTATTTTCTCTTGACTTTCTTACTTTTACTTTCTTCCAATTCGTTTGCCCGAGCTACTAACTCCAGCTCGAGCTCCCATTGAATCAAACATTGTCGTTCCCTCATACACTACGTTTGCTAATATTGATTCACTCACTACAAACCCAATGCTTGAACCCACAGTTTTCCCAATCTGTCCATACACACCAAAAATCACTATAAGCTATAATATTATATATTATTAGCACATTTTTCCTGTTCCCCAAATGCTTGTGCCAGATTTCATGTTCTTGTATGAATCTTGCATGCATATAACGATTGGCAAAACTGGCAGGACAATTTGCACACCGAGTATGTAACTATACAGTTTGTTTGCTAGTTGGTTAGTAACCTATACATGAGTCGTAGATCCATTTCCATACGGCATGCACACTCCAGTGCAAGCAGTAACAGTGTATAAGGGAAACGTTGGGATCATGTAATTCTCATGAAAGTGGATTAGGATAGGGGAGTGAGATGAATGACATGGAATTCTCAGAGACAGGAACAATCAATCCGTCCTGCACTTTGGAGCATCCCTCTTTAGTTCCGCCGTGTAAATTCAGAATCTAAATCACATGTGAGTCGTCTTGTCCCTGCTCGGAATTATATAGCTAGCTAAAATTGTACGTATTACCAGCTAACTATAACTAACTAACTAACTAACTAACTGCTACAGTCCTCCTTCCTATCTATGGGTCTATTTATTCCCATTCTGTCTGTAGTAATGAAAACTGCCCGCAGTATTTGCTGGTTGCAAAATTCTAATTACTACCTACTGTTAATTGGTTAGGTTAGAAGGTAAATAGATGTAGGCTACACTTTAGATGTATGTTATAGCATACTACATGCAGTATAAAATGTGTAGTCGTCGAAAATGTGTGTGAAGGATTGAAGGCATTTTTTGGTACATATTTTAGAGGCAGTGTGTGTTGTTATCATTGTATTTGTGTGGAGCACACAGGAGAAAGCTAACAACTTATGGGTTTTGCCTTTGAACACGCAATTGAACAAGGAATGCATGCTCCATTGCCTCCAAATGGAATGTAAACCAGCCAATCGCTCTATTGCTTGCTTGTTATTAATCTTCTTTGACATAGAGATCACAACCTGCGCTTTTTTATTAGTATTTGCCATTGCTTTGCCAAGCATCACTTTTTGTTTTGCATACCAAATACAGCGAGTGAGTATACCCTATAGATGCTATGTACGGTACATGGTTGGTTGGGCAATAATTATATCATCCCTAAACACTGACTACGGACTGACTGCTCAGTAAGTATTATGGAGGGTGCGTTCCTTCCCCATGTTAAAGGGATGGTTTCCCCCCTTAAGGATTGTGTAGGGTGTTTTATGCTCATTATTACTCCCCGCTGATTGTTGGTCGAGTCAGCAAGGGGTCCCCTTGTCCACATATCAGTTTTACTTGGTTAGTTAGTTAATAGCCTGGTCAGATAGACTTCATTTTTCGGGTCGTACAGCGTTGGGTATAGTCAGCCTTGCAGGGTTTTTGATCTTTGAGCAGATCTAATACTTTTAAATGTTTTGATGGGCAGGCAGGACTGACTCACTGGATTGTATAGCTATAGTTAGTTACAATAAGCAGTGTGTAAAGATATGATATACACAATTGTGCTGCAAGGAGTGAGTAATATTGCTGCAGCTAGAGTGTCTGTTAGTTAATGGAAGGTTTTTGAGTGTCCAATTACAGGATTGAAGAGCTGAGAGCTCTGTGTTGTTATGAGGAACTGGAAATCCATGCTGGAATGTTGTAGAATCAACAAGGCTTTATTTAAATCTTTTCCATTTGTTAGACAGCTGGAAATGCAGAGCGAGCATGAAAGTGTGTTCAAAATTCTTTTCATTTTCAGTTTCAATTTGGCACTGGTATTAGAATGAAGCTATGAATAATTACAAGAATGCATAGTTATTTGGAATGCCCATCGATTCGGCTTGCGGTGGAAAAGATAACGTTATTTGGAACAAAACGGTTAACCCAAATGGGATAAAATCCTTCTAAAGTTGGCATTCAAAAATGTATAGATGTTAATTGGACATTGTACCCATTGTTTTATAATGGTGCATCATCGAAAAATGCTTTTCCCATTGTCATTTTATCCTTGGTAGAAAATAATTGGTGGATAACTGCTGCTAAATACAAGTGCACCATTTAGTTGTACATTGTGATTGTGAAACAAAAGTTGAACAAAAGGAATACATGGAGTTGTGTGTACAATTTTTGGCCCTCACTCATACTTACTTAATCGATAGTTTGTTTGGTCCTTGAAACGGAGGAGCGGATAGGAAAATGTAGACGTCATTCTGTTTCTGTACACAATTACTGCATTTGAATTGATTTGTCGACACAAATTGTGATTTCCTTTTTGCTCCTTGTAGCGTTGTTGAGTTACAACTTCTCTCACATTCATTTATTGCTGTTGAAATCAAATTTACGAACTGATTTCATTATCATCATCAATTTTTTTCTGTCTGTTTCCCTTCTCCCACTGCCAAAGGAAATGAATCGGACGCGAGATGAACAGAAACTGGCTTTCAGCTATATAGGAAACATGCATGAGGTATTTGATTATGGCAAAAGATTTCATCATTCAATTTTATACGGGGAATCTCATTTCACAATTTTCCCATTTCAATTTTTACCTACTGTACACTGAATAAATAAACAGAATAATAGTACGTAGTTAGTTAGTTAGTTAGCTAGGTATTTACAAAATTTCTATAGGTTATAGCAAACAACCAATGTAGAGTCTATGATGATTGAATTATTTGGTTAGTGTTGTTATAGCTGTTTGTTGAGTAAATAGGATTTCACCCCTAGTTTTTTCCAGTCCTAATGTTTATGTGAAAAGGAAGGCTTATTATTATTATTATTATTATTATTTCTACTGACTCCCTCATCATGATTCCATTTCAATGTTGGGAGCAACCATAACAATTTTTTATGCTTCAAAATCTGAGCTCAATACATGTTGGATGTTGTGGTAAGTCAACAAACTGGTAGAAATGAGCGTCTCGTGTTTACTCAATCAGTTAATGCACAAATGCCAGTCTTAAGTATATAGACGTGCAGTAAAGTGGAATAGCCAATGATGTAGAAAAAACTGTTCATGTCACTGGTCATCTAAATTATGTTTGTTGGCTCCATTAGCTTCTGTCATTACATGAGACTCGTGCATTTGATTGGAACGGAACATTGGGCTGACAAAAATATTGTTATATAGTGGAGCAAAAGATGAACGCATCAAATTTTCAAGCATATAATGTCGCCTGTAAACTGAAATGTAGTGGAAAATAAGGGACTTAAATAGTTGTTATACTATGGCTTCCTAGGCGAATCAATTTCATTGAACTACAATGGGGTCATGAGTTTAGTTTTTGTTTGATTTCCGTCCCACATTACAGGATCGTTAATGAAGTTTTTTGTAAGTCTCAAAGTTAGTTATAGATAGATAGTTACTATAAGGCAAAACTAGATTTTCTAAAGGCTGCAATGAAATTGCTCAGGTTTTTTTTCAGTTTTCAGGGTAAACCTATTGATTTGATTTCAATGGGATAAAGTTGAGCTGCAACTGTTTATTAATGTTACTGCAATTTTTCATTCCAATGATAAATCATTGTACAGAGCCTCTGGCTTTGATCTCTTTTTTTTGGAAATCGTTTTTTGTGCATTTTATTTTTCTATCAATGCTCTACTTGTGCCTTTGCTGCTCCCATTTACAAGTGCTCTTAACCAAATGCATTTTTTTACCCTGTCTATCATTACAGTACAAATTACAGACTATTGACTCGATCGCGTGCCCACTTGAGAAACGTTGTTGTTATATGATTTTGAGTGCTATATTATCATTCAAGTAATCACAAGGCTTGGGGAACATTTCACATGCTGGGTGTATGCACACAAGTGCCTAACTAACTAAAGTAAGTAAATAGAAAAAAATAAATCAATGCTCATAACTCAGGAATAGGAATCCAGAAAATGGTGTCTGTTTGTGGTAGCTATGTATTTTGAAAGCTACTTATCATTAGTTTCAACTTGGCATGTCTCAAATATGGACAGGAATTCTAAAAAAAGTTAGTTTGGGAGCAAAATGCAGACCACCCTGCTTAAAAATGATTTCAAAAGTAAGACACAGTGTAGCACGCAGTAAAATATTTATTTGGAGTTAACTATAGTGACAGCTAACTGACTCTTTCGGTGCAGTTGCATTTGAACACTTTTTAAAAAGATATTTCACATCACTTTTTTCATGTTAATGTAATAAATCTAAGAGGAAAGTTTCTTCCTATCACATATTTCTAACAGAGGATAAAACTCAAAAATGTAACCTCTCTTTTACCCAAATGTGGGTTTTTATATTGAAAGCATTGGCTATAAAAAGTTGTTGACTACTTTGGTAACTGATTGAAAGTGCTGTAGGCCTACGCAACCATGTAAGGGGTTTATCTAATTTTTTATTCCCTCATCATTTTATGCACTTGGGCTTCCTGGGACTTAAAATGAAACCACGTTGCATTAGATACATGACGTGAAGTACCAACCAAATCTAATACTAGTTGTCGCTTAGTATGGAAGTTTGTAAAAAAAGAGCAACGCCTCATATAAACGACGCTTCAGAAAATTCCATCACATTGTAGCATGATGAATAGACTGTGTGTATTTTTTGAGGACACAAAGCACACATGATTTATCAAGTGAGTAGTCGTTGCGTACTGTGAAAAAGGTTATCACCGGTGACTCGTTTATGAAAATGGAAGATTTGATGAGGAGATCAAAAGGGAATTTGGGACAACGTGTGTATACAGTAAAAAAAAATATGCTCGTTCGCTCCATGGGTAAAGAATTGTACTCATACTCAAACGTCAAAATCCAACCTGAGACCGTATTTTATTATCGCCAATGTTATTCGCCTCCCATAAACATTTCAATTTACGGAGGGGCTCAAATAATGATGAAACAAAAGTAGAGCTCAGCTATTCGCTATGCTTAAGTGCGAGCAACTGAATGAAATAAGACCGGGATTTACTTTAAATAGAGAGGTTTGAGCTTTAGTCATACAGACGTCGGAGTTTTACATATCCCTGCATAAAAACCAAAGGATTTTCTACCAATCCGCAGCAAAAGAAATCAGAAAATAGTACCAGCATTTTATTGACTTCAAAACTACTCGCATTTTAAATCAAATCTGGCCCATAAATCGGTAAAAACTCACTTCTGTAAAAACACTCATCCTTAAAAGTTGATGATGATGTCTCATAGATTTCATCCCCTATCTGTAATCCCCTGGAAAATAAAATAAACAAAGATACAACAAGAGATTTTTTTAGGACTCGTGAAATCACACATACACAAAATATTGCTCTCTTCTGCAAACAACAATTGAAAAAAAAATTCTTTCCCGTGGGACCACAAACTCACTAATCCCAAGTTTTCACTGCACACACTTAAAAAACACACATTTTCTTTCCTCGTTACAAAACTTTGGTTTCCCCACGCAAAACGTAGTATGCCAACTGTCTCCCTAGAACGAGGACAATACTAAGAGTGCGTGCAATAAATCCACCATGAACTCATAAACATGGTAACAGTTTGATGAGCAGTACTAGTTAGTTAGTTAGTAAGTATTTGAAAGGGACCATTTCAAATCCAAACAAACACGGATGAAACGTACACGGGTAATATGTACTGTAACTAACTAACTAACTAACTCTAGGTAGACACCATGAAATCGCCACTTTAATGAAAAGCTCTCCATTTACAAATACCCAGTGGGCCTTGTAAATACACTGGTTGCAATCAAAACAGGATCATCATCATGCCTAAATGCCCTTTGTAAAAAAATATTTGTCCAGACTGATAGAAGAAGAAAATCTCGTTTTTACCAGCCTGTGCACACAGTGAGACTAAAATTTTCAAATGCTACTATACAACTTGTCGGTCACTATGTAACATACTAACTAACTAACTAACTAACTAACTAACTAACTAGCCAGCCTACACATTGTATTTGACTGGACTCTAGACTCATATGCCAAATAGTAGACGAGAATTCATCAAAGAGTAGCCCAACGAACTGAACATAAAGTGCGCAATAAGAATTTGAAACCTGCAGAGATTAGTTGCGCTACTCTTGCTCAAGTATAAAACAGAGTCATTAGAATGTAATTGCATTTGACTGCGTACAACTGATACGGAGTCCAATTCATGTTCACTCACTCAGTCAATGAGATGAGCAGGGGTAGAAGAGAGAAATGCTCTTTGTTGTAATATTTGGAGCTCTAGGATTTCCATAGGCCGTTGCACCGGGAATAGCAAGGTCCCATTGGGATCCCCACAACAGAGTACAAGTATCCAGTCCATTTTGTCATGACTGCATGGGGCTCTGAATATGCATTTCCGGAGCAATCTGTGCTCACCAACATTTCCTCTGGTATATCAGTATGTATGGAGAGTGTGTGCCCCCTTTTCCCTACTTGATGATACTGTGAGCAAGGAATTGAGCACACCAATTACATTCCATTCAGGAGGCAATAAAAACCTTTGTCTTTTCATCCTTGCTTTTCCCCACGTCCCCTATTTGAACTAACTGGGACGCACTCCCAAATCATAAATACTATGCAATTTATTTGTGGCATTTTCCATGCCAAATAAAACAGATAGTCCGAGTTTTTCACTCACCATTTTGTTAGTATAGTTAGTTAGTTAGTTAGTATGATCATTTTTATGCATGCATACACAATGCGGAGGGATGAGTTGATCCATCACCGTGGAATTACATGGGATAACTGGTTGCCCCATAGTCTATGATGATTATTATTCACTGCAAAGTGAGTACAAAATTGACCAGTTTTTACGAGCAATGAAATTACCAAGTTGAATTCAGGAAATGATGATTTTGGAAATTTGTGGTATTTGGCAGCTGGAATGGAGAGGAAATGAGAGATCTCATTTCCAAACCATTCACCAGTCTTTCCTAGTTAGTTAGTTAGTTAGGTATGATTGTTTCCTATATCATTGGCCACTTTCTCTTATTTCCAGTTCGGCGTTCATCATCCCGTTTGCTAGGCCTTAAACTATAGACTGCCCGCCTGGTGAATCCGATTAGTCGAGTTCAATGAAAGGCCTCAGTGCCAATAATAAATATAAATGTGTTTCTTGTTTAACACATGAATCAAATACGTTAATTAATCAGCCCACCACCAAATTCACTAATGGAACTGTACATACACACAATCCACATCCGTCCGTTTAACTATATCAGTTTGCCAGCACAAGACAAAATGTTGGGTTCAAGTCCAAGGACCGACTTCTGTAGAATCCGCACATATTTTTCATGGCAATGATTATCATTGGATTTTTTGTTGTTATTATTGTTGCCAGAATAGACAGTGAAGGATAAAGTGAAAGTCGAAAATTGACTGGCCCATTATCATTGTGATTTGTACGGACCCATCATTGCGCCTTGGTTGTATTGTAAGAAACCCCAAAAAATTCCCCACTTCTTTCCATTCCAATTGAATCGATCAGAAGGAGAAAAGTCTGGGCCTTCTCCCCTATTGTTATTATTATCTTGTTTTTTCCTTTTTTCTCCACTCATAAGATGTTATGGGAACTAGCCAAGTATGAGATTTTTGTTCACATTTTTCAAACCTTTCCAATTCCTTGGTAAATACTTTACACTGTGAATAAAGTATTGCGGTTAGCTAGACTGGAAAAATCATTGCGGGCTCAACATTTTTCACTCCACTCTGATTAGTCGTCCTATAGACACAATCTGAGTTCATGGTATGCACTGAAGGCTGTAATGGAGCATTTAAGTTGAGGAAATGACACTGTACAAATTATAGCCGAGTAAGTAAGTAGGGAAAGTGGATAGGAAGACGAACTAGTCTTAGCACAGACTTGGGAAGTAACTGAGTGAGTGAGCGAGTAAGTACATAAAATAAGAAAAGAGGAAGGAAGTAAGCATTTAGTCCCATTGTGTTCAACACAATAGGTCTAAACGTAATTTTCTGCACTGTAGTGGCTCTTACACTTTATTTTTGTGATCATCTGGATGGGTGTAACTCCATTTAGTTAGTTCAATAGTTATACTAAAAGGACACTCTATTGGATGGACCAAAGATACTAAAATACTTTTTAATGTAAACCTGAAAAACCTTTCCACATGGTTAAGCTGTAGTATTGTTTTGAGAAAAGACTTTGATCAGTTTTTATTGCAGGATAGCTATAAAATGCGGAATTTATCATTTAGGCCAAATTGTCTTTGACATATGAAACTGATGAAAAGAAAATTTAAAAATTCTCCCTCTGATTGTACCTAGTTTCATGTTCGAGCGGAAATTATGGAATGTATTATTCTGGAATCCTCCTTCTATTATTCACGAAAAGAATGCTTTGATCCACTCTCCTTTGTATGATGCTCATAGTAAAATGAGTTATTGTCCGTTTCCAGCCCGTTTTTTATAAACTTTGTATGAAAAATGATAGGAATTCAAAATACAGGGAAATGCATTCATTTTTTTTCGGTCTGACACACTAATTTATCTGATGACAAAAATGTATTTGATTCATAGCTGATTGCTTTCAAGTATAGTATGGGTGATCGTTTGCAGTAGTAATATTGAATCTTGTAGCTAGTGCAAAGGGGTGAATCAATTTTTCCCCTCTTATTTGATTATACGAGGATGACTTTGTCATTTTTTCAAATTTCAATCCATGTGGCCATATCCCCAAATTTGATGATTGCTAGTTGGCTTCGTTGACAACTTGATGTAGAGTTGGTAGTCACAGCATGACATCTGAACAAAAAGCAACTATAGTGACATTGATCATTCGCCTGTCATCTCCTAACAAATACAAATTGTGTGTGCACTTTTTTTCCATGTGATGAGGTGCATGAAATCATATGCTCTAATAATTTAAATACTAGTGACAAAAATATTCAGCAAACTAATGCAATAACTCTCAAATAAGATGCACTAAATTTTGTAAAATATTTAGGAGTAAACCTTGGGTAGTTGAAAGTGTACACTATTTAAGAGGATCTAGACACCCGAAAATCGGGAAAACAATTTGTGATGTAGTTAACTCAAGTGAAGATTGAATTCGCAATCCTCTCATTGAGTTTGTGAAAAGAGAGGGGAAAACGTTGGCTGCTCTGTAATAATGAATGGGCTCCGCATGTATCTATAGGAATTATAGAATGTCCACAGTTGGCTTTCACGGGATTTGGCAACCGGCCACTCCTCAGGTTTCCAATCAATAATGCACCAACTCTGCTCCCCAAATTCACTTCACTTATTTGTTCCAAGGCCTAGTTTCCCTTCCTTTTCTCTCTAATTATTTATATCTTCATAAATTGTGCCCAACAACAAACCCACTACATGTTAGTTCCACCACTATTCCCCTTTATCCTGTCTTCTTTATGTATGTATGATTGTACCGTCCGACTATGGCTTTTCCCACAATAAAAGCCTTTCCAACTTCATGCATACAAAACACACGCACAATTTTTCCAACTTCCGAATACATGTTCTTATGTATACTCTATGTGTAGTATATTATTAATCCGTCCAACTGAACTAACTAAAAGGAAAACGCTTAGGCCTTAACTTAAGGAAAACGATGATAAATAAAATTACATGCAATGCTAGTTAGCGGAAAAATGCGTTTGTTTTCTGACTGTTGTTAATTGCAAATGGTCTGTTGTTGTTGATTAACTATGGGAAAGTGAGTGGTCCTCTATTTTGAACATACCGCAGTGGTTGGGATTTAGAATTCCACCTGCTTTCACAATCAATGCTCGTGGTCACATTGGTACTTATTAGAAATCCCGAAATCCTATTGCAAAACCATTTCAACTTATAACCACTGACTTTCTCCCATCATCAAGTATTCAGAATTAGAGAAACTTTCACGGTTGGCTCGTGCTACCAGCTGTACAACACTTTTTCTCTCTCCCAGTTCCCATATGGGTATAAAGACATTAGAAAATAGCGCACGCTCATTTATTTAGGGAGAGAATGTTGCAAAAAAGTTTACAATGGATAGCTTGTATTGTCTTTGACTGTTCAAAACGCATTCATGAATGTATAAATGGTTCACTACTATTTTATTGCTCGTGTATATTGCCTGCCCATATTTTACTTTTCTAATCCATCGGTTTTAATAGTGCCCATAAAATCCTGTGTATAGCACTAAAATCGTATGCATGCAAATTTTTAGTGTGCAAAAAGTTTTACTTGCTACTGTCCTCGCAACAATAATAGTTTTCCCCGCTAAATTGTCTTCAACTCAACACTTGGCCAAATCAAAGTGTATGAATGGCCTTTTTTTACTTGAGATAATTTCTAAAAGTGCTTACATATACTAATATTGTGTACAGTGTAACATTAAGGATAGAAAAAAAGTTACACGAGGGGAGAAACATTTGTGCTTGGTAGCACATTTCTAAACTTTTTACTCCCTCTTTCTTGCATTTAATAATTCTCAAGGAATATTAATATGTATAAAAGAAAAAAATACAAGGGGATTTTGTCTTTACACCCAAATGGTTTTTGTGGCTTTCAACCCTTTGCTTGACCGCAGTGAAAAACTAGGGGGATTTTTTCCCTCTGAAATATGCTGAGATTTGCCAAATTGTGTATGTAAAAATGTCTATATGGCGTATATGCTGTACGATAAGATAATATTTTCTGAATCCATCTGGCTTGTGTTAGCTTTGGGAAATGTGACGTGTGTGCACAATGAGATAAGGGAAGTGGACCAATTGTTTCCCATTTGTGACAATGAGAGTGATGAACAAAACCAGCGTTTCATTCATTTGTCCAATCAATAAGCATTGAAAATGGTTCAAAAATCAGTAGTTTGCGTTCACATTTATTTGGAAGCCCAATAAGTTGGGACAGTTTGATAAAAACTTGAAGTAATTCGTTTAGTTATACAGTAAACGAATTTTATGGTTGAAATCACCGTTACTTTTAGCCAACAAGGGGAGTTGCTAACCATGTAAATAATTATAATAATGATATATTCCTATTGTTTGGTCCAAACAACAGATTTAATTATTAGGTTTTGGCTCAAACAGATGATAGTATACAATGAAATCCCAAATGTCGGCAGCCACTCGTAAATTTTGAAGCGGGTTTGAATGTGCAGTTGGTTGGTTAGTTAGTAATTAAAGGATTTCTCACTAGTTTTGGCCTTATTCTTTTTTGGACAAGTACAGAGGAGGGAATTTTTCGCTGCGTTTATTTGTGCAAGCCAAGTAAGTGGCCAAACTATATGAATAGTGGAAAAAAAGGAAAGTACTTCCAGTTCTCTTTCCAAAGGGAGGAATAGGAAGTTGATAATGATAAAAGGAAGATCCCAGCAGACCACTTTCTTTGATATTTCGATCATCACAGCTCCAGTCCCATAAGCTCATGGTGCCATTTTTGAACTTTGTAAAAGTCAAACTTTCCTCATAACAAGTAATCGCTGTGTATATCGTGTTTCATTTTTCATTCACTGAAACATGGAATCCCTTTTTTGGGAAATTTAATCATCCTGTTTTCAACAACGGGGCAAACTTTATTCACATATCGAGTAACATAGTTTATCCATGTAGAAGAAAAAAGAGAAAGTAGACCATTTCTGTGCGACTTGAAACTAACAAAAAATTAAGTAAGTCCAAGTCTGCGCAATTCGTTTGCTGGGCAAATGTGTTATTATGCATATTTATCCAATTATAAGAAACTACTAGATGAAAAACAATTTGTATTTCCCAATCCTAACAGAATCATTTTATAACAGGTGCTATTAGCGATTGTTTCAACAGTCCCAAAAATCGATACTCTCGTATTATTATTATATAGATATAAACAGACAAATTTTTACCTCCAGAGTAGGTTAGTTTGCCAACTTTCAAAGGGTCATACAAGCCTTGCAGACATGATGTGTTGAAACTCGTGTCATCACTTTCCTCTTATCTCTCACTTATAGCGTAAACTTGTGATCACATTTATGTTGAAAAAAACGTGATGGGAAGTGTCCCAAACATCCAAACTTATATCCTAACATGTTATTCATTGAATAAGGTCGATTTTTGACCCTACATAGTTTTTTGCAAAACATAAGGATGCGGCATTTTCTGAATCAAAGGGCTATATAAGCTACACAGATTCAAAATTCTTAACAAAAAAGATTTCAAAATGAAGTAAGAGTGTGCTTAAAAACCTCAATTTGGGACGAAGGGAACTTGGCCAATCCCATATGTGTATGTGAAACAAATGGAAAAGAGGAATCTTTCATGAAAAGTTTGGCACAGTGTATGAGAAAAGAAAGCCGACCCCTGAAGGTAACGTAAGTCAATAATTTAGGAAACTTATTTCCCTTCAGCGAGTAACAAACAGGGCAAATAATGTGGCAAGCTTATACGGCAACATTTTTTACACTTCATTTTTTGTGATCAACTTGAGACACGAAAGAAAAGAATAAGTAAGTAACTTTTTTTCTCCTTCTGTTCTCACACGTAGTGTACCATTTGAATGTTTTTTTTTCTTCCTCCGATGACTTAATTCGTAGAAGAAAACTGCCACAAGAGGCCAAACAGATGAAAAAAAAAGATGTTAAACTCTTTCCCTTTTCCCTCTGACTTATACTTATGCTGACAACATGAGAACTTTCTCCTTTTTTTCTATTCTTTTATTCATGTCTGCAAGTCAACAGTTCAAGTTTTTATTCACTTTTCACACACACACACACGGGAAAGAAGAAAAAAGTTGAACAAATATTCTCACATGTAACTACTAACTATAACTAACTATCTACAACATACAAGTGATTACTAGCATTTTACGAGAAACAAGTGTGAGCACCTTGTTTTAATTCGTTCAACATTTTTAGAGCCAACTTTTCTCATCAATGATGCAAAAAAACAAACACATTCTTCACCTCACGTATTATGTACAATCTTTACTGTCACTTTTTTTTATTTCCTCCAACACGAAATAAAAGTTGGACTACACTTTTAGGCGATAAATTTTAAAAATCAACACGCTCGTTATTTTCTACTTTTTTCACCTCCCGTGCTTCCATTGTCTATTCCACTAGCTTATCTTTACAGTCTGGTGGTAACAATTGGAAATGCTTTAAGAATGGACAATGGTTGATTTCTGGAATCAAACACGTGAGTTGGTAGTACAATGTGGGCTACGATTTTTTTTCTGTGGTTGTCCAAAGAATAAAAATGACGGTTGCACAAAAAAAAAACTCTAACGAAATGTTGTACATGACTGACCACATCATCATCATGATAACTAGTCTGCCTTTTTGGTAGTTTTTTTTCAATCAGGTCTTGAATAAACAAGTGAATATTACATTTGATCTTATACAGGAAATAAAACAGAGAGGATACAAATGCGACAAAAAAGTCTGGAATGCTAGCTAACTTAACTAAGATGTGTTTTTTTTCGTGAATTCGGGAGAGAAATATATCTGAAAGGATATAACTATAGAAAAGATGTTTTTTTTTTTGTTTTTTGGGAGGATATAGTGAATTCTTTATTTGGGGATTTACGGCACTTATCAGTTGGTCCACTTTCATGTCCTTTGGTTGTTGTCCGTGCTAATAGAGTCCGTGATTTGAATTGAAATGGGAAGGTCTAACATGCATTCAACGCCATCACTTCACCAGACCTGCAATCTACAATGAATCACAGTGTAGAATAAATAAACCACTCAAAGTTTTAAATCTCAAATAAAATGTACGCCTGGGCACGTTGGCTACTATAGTTTGAGCACACATGCTACATTTATAGGAGTTTTTACCTGAGGACTTTGCTATTCCAACAAATTGGAAGGGCGGACAGTATCAGAATTGTTGTCTCCCACAATTGGATTGTATAGATCTACAATTGTCATGCTTTAAATGTACAAGAAATACTTGCCACTGATTGCAAATGGTGTATGAAATATGTATAAGCGACCAATGCGGGTTGCACACATTTTATCAATGCTTTACACAGTGCACCGATTCGTATGGATTTATACGTATGGATTAGAAAATAAAGTTGTGGGTCCATAACATAGGAAATAGGCAAAACTAGCATTTATATTGGTTGAAATGAATTACTACACAATTCATTTATTGGGCTAATCGTTAATCCCATCTCAAGAATTGTGAAAGACTTTAGTTGTCCGTCCGAAGAGCTAATTTGTGAGATAATGGGAAAGGGACCGGTACAAAGTTGCCAACCAATGCTGATTAGTGAGTTAAGAGGTAATTAAGTGCTATTGAAAGATCCCCCAAAAACTTTTGTCTCCACTCCCAAATATGTTCACAGAGATATAAATCCTCCCACTCTTATCTATACTGACGAGCAATGGGATCTAGCAAGTTTGTGAAACTTCTTGTGCTCCAAATCTAATTTCTGTAACAAAAAGATACTGTTTTCAATACAGCCCCTTTACACAAACATTTAGCTCGTTTACAGTGCCATATACCTTGTGGAATATTGGTTGGTTAGTTAGTAGTTAGTTACTAATTTGCAAGAAATTTGCACAGGCCACTTACTCGTCAGTCTAATAGTTCCCTCATTAGTTTTGAGACTCGGGGAGCGGAGACGGATTTGAGTGAAAGTTGAGATTTCATGTCGTCAACAGATTGCGGCCATAATATCTATGGATAATAGTATAGCCAAGCTTTCTGCAACTTTTCCTTCATTAATGAGCTCCAAGTTTGTTTGATTAGTTGCTCAACATTATGGAATTCAACAGTCATTCATCATTGGACGAGATATTGGGGAAAAATGTGAAAGTGACTAATGTTTTCCCTGAATAAATTATTTATTATTTCTTTTGTACTTAATTTCTCTGATCAATTAAATAGGATTGATTGACAGATCATTGTGTTTGTAATGAAAGAATTTTTGATTTATCACTTTCACTGCAATCAAAAAGCGAAAGTAGTGATGTGGGCATATTTGAAACACTGCTGGGGTTACCTTTTTCTCTCTCTCTGCAGGGCACAAGCCATTGTAGCTAACTAACTAACTAACTAACTCACTTTTATAACTAGACAGATAATTCATCAGCTATTGCTTGTTATAAGTGACACCTTTCACTCTCTTTTTTCAATAATGTTCAATATGATTGGCTGGGAAAACATAAGGCCGGTTTTTTTACAAAATTTTGGATTTTCACTCAAACGGCAGCTAACGAACTAACTAACTACCTACCTGTGTATCATATGGTTATGAATATTTTTTGTACTCGTTCCAAATTAGTTGGGTGGTAGGGAACCAATGCAAATACATACTAGAAAGGATTTGGATTCGACCTTTTGGAATCCAAACAAGCACATTCTTGTTGTACATAGTATAGTACACATACTTACGGAACAATGAATAGGGGAACGAAGCGAGAGACGGAAATAGGGACAACAGTTTGATTTATGGAGCCTCCTGCATTCCTTTGCCATCGTCTTCCGATGAATCATTGAGCTCAACTTTTGATACTTACGAGTAAACAGTCTGACGGCTTCTCCCCAAAGTTCATTCAAAGTTCATTGCCAAACTCATTCTATGCGCTCAAGCTCATATGGAGAATCAATAATGACCACCAATGAGTTTTCATTTTTATACATGTAATGTGAATCCAGCCAACCGCCTGAAGACTTTTTAGTCTATTTGGATTAAAAAGATGTAATGAATTTTTAGTGTGGTATAAAATCTGTATTAGTTTGAAAAGCTTGTTTTCCTCAACAAATAACATTAGCTAGATTTTAAGTATTTTTTGAAGGCCTTTGGCAAAATAGTAAGGAAGATATTCAGTAGATAGTTTCCGTCAGGTTATGGAAAATCCTATTGATTCAGTTACTCGTGAGCTTCCCATGAAACTTGTAAGGAGTGAACTATTGGCAGAGAAGTAAAATACGGAATTCCTTTGCTTTGTTTGTTTGCTTGCCGATCTTAAGACTCGTTTCCCTTCCGCACACAAATCTATACATGAAATTGTTTACACACTCCACTCCATGTGTAACTAACTCTATACATCTTCTTTACTAACCGAGTTGTGTTGGGTTCCACTGGGGGCTCTGTAATATATAAGATGGAGGTGAAAAAGTTGCCCAAAAAATTGATACACATATTTATTTTTGCATGCACAAGAGTGATATGGGTAGATTAGACCTGGAGTGAATATTGAGCAAATTAAGAGAACAGTTAGTTGCTTACCGTTTGCGAAGATAACGAAATTAAGCTAACCCAGCTCTTTAGAATTTGAGAGTTTTATCCAGTCCTCATTCTAATTAGCAGAGTCGATCTAAACTCTATTGAACTTTCTCGCTTGAGCATAATAATATTACGTGCTAGGGACTCTACCGGTTTTTGGTCAACAATGCAAATCCTTTCTTCCATTGTTGCATCCTGGACACAAAGACGGAGGGCTGTGTACAAAGGATTTCCTTTGATCTCGTTGTGTTCATAGAAATTGAGGAATGAATGAGACTCATTCACTCTGCAGGCTTGGTACAGATTGAGTTTTATCATGCGTGAGGCCCAAACCTGTCCTTTGGTTTCTCACGTGTAAGTTGCACTCACATAAGGGGTACACCTGAAGCCTTGTATTTTCGTAGATTTCTACATGGCGTACACATCCCAGCCAATCGGATCAGTAGGTAGAGGTGGTAATCTTCTCTGATTGCCTGGAGATGTACGCCATGTAGAAATCTACGATAGTACAGGGCTTCAGGTGTACCCCTATAGTGTATACATAAGTACCATAGTCTGTCCAAATATTAGGATTTGCCCCATTTTCCCCACAAAATCTTTTTCATATCCAAATGGAATTTAATTACATATTTTTCTTGACTGTCCTATTTTTTGTAAATCTTAAAAGTTTCTTTGTGTATTGACTAGATTATAAAAGTTATAAATTCATTGAAACTCGTTTTCATCCTACCAAGATATTTTTTATAATTCTAAAATTGGACTTTTAATTAAAAGTTGCCATAGGGGACACGTTCCTCGTAACCTATAGAGATGAGAGATCAATTTAGATAAGTAAAGGGTTAGGGTCGGAGCACGGAATTAATGAGCTGTGGATTAGATATGTACACACTCCTGCTAGTTGGCTAGTTAGCATGGGATAAGAAGTGAAAGCTGATTTGCGTCATCTTCCCCAGGAGTATCTTGCCCTCTTAATTGTTTCCATCAGAAACACTCAATCATCCAATGAATGACATAACACATAACATGATGACATCGCTACTACTTGCAGATTCATAGTCTCGGGAAGACAATGCGGTTCGAATTTGTGCACCACAGGTTCTTGCTTCTCAATCCAGTCTTTCAGTAAGTAAGTTAGTTAGTTACTTACTTACTTTAGCAGTTCATCATATGCATACATATGGACTCAAAAGGGAAAATACTTCTAGCTGGGCCCCACTCAATCTCCATTTGCTCTCATGGTTACTATGAGCACATAAAGTTTCATATTGTTCTTGGAGTCTACTTTTCAGAAATTTACTTGACTGGCTGTGAATTCGCTTAAGTACTGCGATGATGATAGATTGGTTGTGTACAAGTGGATCCATACAAGGGATCCTGTTCCTAATGACGCGTTACTATAGTATGCCTTTCCCCCAATGTTCGTATCGAAAGTATGGAAATTGAATTCACATGGCAATATATGAAAGAGTAAATAATAGATATGTATGTTTATAGAAAAGCCAATAATTAAGGAAATGATGCCATAAATCAAATTTTTTTGTACACCGAATTGGCCGGATCGATCAAACACAATGTCCTGGAAGAGATAGATTTAAAGGGGATTTGGTCCCAAAGGAAGATTGATTCGGGTGATCATAAATGATGTTTTTTCTTGTTCTTTTAACGAAGAAAGTAATGAACCGTGACATACAGATGCGATAGTTAAAGCTAAAAAATAGACTTTTTGTATCCGGAATGCAATTGGTGCTATGAAAAATATAGGAGCCCAGTGATCATAAAAAGTTTATAATCGGAGCAATATACATTTGGAAGAAACTTTTGTTCGACTAAGCTATTTACTAATGCTTGTACTGTATGCATGACAAAAGAAGGGATTTGGTGGAATCCAGATTTCCAAAAATTAGTGATGAAATACTCATGTGGACCACTGAATTGTAAAAATAGCTGGCTAACTAACTATCTACATGCATTCACCTGATGAGAAAGCGATGAAAGGTTTTTTTTGCATTATTGTGGACACTAACAAATGTTTTTGGTTTGCGGCCAATCAGATTAGCAGTAAATTTATGCAAGGGGAAGAAACTCATGAGAAAATTGCCAATTTCCCTCCTCTGCATTCTCTATTGAAATGCATTATGGGACTAGGAGACGAGATTACGTTTCCACCTACTCCATATGTGTGAGTTTTGTGCTCCCTATTTTAGTGCACAATTTTCTCATCACAATTCCGTCCGCCCATTCGAACTTTAGTAAGTCAATAAGTATGGCTGCCCGTAACAGGTGAAATAAAATGGGTGAGCTTTTTAATCCCCCTTATAGTTAGTTGGGACATATAGTTTATAGCTCCCCAAATTATATCTTATGCGAATAAAGCGAGTGGGGGGAATTTTCTTCTAGAATGAAAATATGCTCTTGTGACTTGACTGATTTTTGTGGGCTCTGAGAGTCCAATGTTTTTCCCATATACACACTGTAGGTAGAATGTATGGAGTGCGTGCACTGTGTGCATTATTTGAGTTGATGAATGGATGCAAATCGCAGACACAGAATACATTATGAACATTGTTATAGAGTTCAGTCTTCCCATCTGTATTTAGCATAGCGCATTTGTGGGAGGTGATCCAATAATGCATCTTGTATAATTTTTCACTGTCAAGTCTATAAGATTTTTTCCCTCCCCTCTTGTACAAATAGGATTTTATGGTGAAGAAAAACATGGGCGACTTTAAAAGTCACATCTCGTTTCCCATTATTTTTTATGCAAGCTTCTTACTATACACACAAGTAATTTTCTCATTTCCATTATTATTTGTTTGCCTTCTGAACCAAACGAATGGTTTGGAATTCTAAGTAACTAAAGCAAATCCAGCAGATTAGTGTTTTTTTTACCGCAAACGTTTGTGGGGACTGGGGATCTTTTTTTTTCTTGGGTGACATACTTGTTCCCATAGAAACACTTGCTAAAAGTCTCAATGTTTTTTCTTTACAGAATATGAGTCTGAGTCAAGTTTATGGAACTGTGGTCATCATTGCATGCAGTCTGTGTTACTACAACTCACTAAACTGTGGCTTCGTTTTTGATGATGTGAGTGCTGTGAAGGACAACCGGGACTTGAGACCACATACTCCAATCTCCAACTTATTCTTCAATGACTTTTGGGGCACTTCCATGCAAAAGGTAAACAAAATCTGCTCATTTTTTTTGCTTCAAACTGTATTTACGATTATATTTATATTTGACGAACACACTATCACAGTAGCATAGTAAATCAAAATGTTGACTAGGTAGAATGAATGCCGATCCATTGTTTGCAACCCAGTCCGCCTGGAGTATAAATTGTATCGAACTTTGTGTGGTGTGTAAATCTGTCCCGTAGTCGCAATTTTTGGAACTTTCAACCAACTAAAACATAGAAATTAGAACCAAATTATACACTAGTGTAAACATGCGGTCTGCAAACATGATGACTGGAAGTAATTGCAAAACATAGTAGTAGCTGCACTTTACTTACTTGCTATACCTTGGGAGTAAAGTTTGGAAACTGGACACATGCTTATGTGGCCACTTTGACCACTAACTAACTAACTCACATTGTTTCACGGGTCTCAGAACCTTTCACTCTGTAATTTTCACCCTTGGTCAAAACCCTATAGGGACAAAATTCACACACACTATGTACTGTACATGGACTGTGTAAAGTCCACAAAAGCTAGCATGTGCCATTCTCTCTAACTAACTTATATACAACGTCATCCCATATCGAAAAAAAAGTTGACATCCAAGGGGAGATTGTGACTTGTGCACGAAATCACAGTGCACTTATGCATAAATAATGAAAAGACAATTGCTGTTTGAACGTGCCTTTTCACTCTGTGCCATTAGCATAAATATTTGTGTGGCCCAGGAATGTCCAACACGTGTCATTTGCACAAATGGGCAACCATTTTAATGAATAAATGGTTCGGTTCTACTAGCCAAACTTTTCCAGTTCATACTTGTACACTACTAAAAGTAATGTGTGGTTTGTAGTCTTGTCAAGTGGTGAAATCCAATTCATTTTTATCATATTTCAATGTCATGTAAATGCCCGAGTTGTTCTTTAATGCGCAGCGTAAAATTGTGCGTGCATGCAGGGATACAAAAATTGTGGCGTATGAGCCCAATAGGCTATTTGAAGAGTAGATTTTTTTGGGGATTCCCTCCAATTCACCGAAATGCGGTGGATATGACCACCAACAGAGAAAGTGATAGTTGTTGGGAGTTCATAATAGTGCACTCATGTAAAGATGCCATTTATTCCTTTCTCTCATTCATTCCCCGAAAGATACATTACACAGTGAGTGCGCTTTGTGTATGCTACAACTGGCGATATAGAAGATGCCATTATTCCCTTTGTGCCGTTTTCCCGGTCCTTTTAGGCGCGTCAACACCAAACCAACTCTGCATGATGTCACAATTGCCTCTTTTTCCCCTTATTTGGTCCATAGTAGTTTATTGGAACTATTCTTCTCCCTCCAATATTAACTGCATGGTGAAACACAATGCTCAACATTGTATTTACGTTCCGTTATCTCTAGTTAGTTAGTTAGTTAGTGGTCAAATGCGGTGAAAATAGCAATTTTTTGCGAATTTTTTTGTCATAGTAACCAACCACAACTTTGGTTGGACAGTGCAGTTTGGATGGATTGCATTGAATTTGGGAACATGGTAAACATAAATATTTATATTTGTATGCATACATAATGTGGAAAACATAAGGCATGGATAGGGATACATACATACTACATTTGATGTGGTCCTAAGGTGCACTCCACCTCACTTATTCCCCATTTATGTATGCAGTTTTATCAGTCCTTCTTTTTTATGTGAGCACTCCATGACATTTATTGCAATCTTTATCTCTTCTCACACATGCCCGCCATTTTTTTACCCCTTTGTCCTTTCTGCGCTCGTGGGCTTCATGTGCTCAATGATTCCCTGTGTGATATTTGGATTCCCTTTTGTTGCTACTGTGTGTGAGCGATAATTTTTTGTATATAATTACAATTGTTTATGATACTATGTAATGTGTAAGCGTGCGAGAGACACTAATAATAATAAAAGCAAATATGACTGACTCAGCTTTCATATAGTTTTTTATAGTGTCAAGAAATATTTTCAAACATTTTTTACAACTGTTTTGTGTGTCACATAAAAACTGAATAGAGAAATAAGAGCCATAGTAGTGCGTTTCATTTGGTTTTCATTTTGAGGGCTGAAGTTTCTTGATATTGTTTTCCAAATGCCACCTGATTTCACTTTCTAATTATCCCCAGAGCTAAATTAAACGTGGTGAGACAATGTGTAGCTTATTTTACCACGTGAAAACTTTTTTCACACAAAAAGGGATGCTTATGTAATGTAGCTTTCACTTTCAACCTTTAAAATTGCTGAAAATACGTGAAAAGAGGACGCTCATGTGTTACTATACAACATGCAGAATACAGAACGGAAATGAGGCGAAACGGGAGGGAAAATTTTCGCTTTTTATCGCCACTGTTTTGTCACTCCCAATTTCGGGTGACAGACAATGAGACATGATGATGTTTTTTACTCTCCACCGTATGCTTTGGAGTGCACCCTTTTTACAGCTACAGCTTAGAAAATTTACAGACTCAATTTTTTTACCACTAACAATTTCCCAAGAGCTGATAACGTAAATTGAAAAAGGAATAGGACGGGTTTGTTACCCCGTGTTGTTGAATTTGTGACATGGTGAAATGCATATTTAATGTGTGTGTGGCACTTCACTTTTACTTACTTTAGTTTGTTAGGTATAAAAGTGTGAAAAAGATGGGGCAACTATCATTAAAACATTGGAAAAAGGAATCTTACACAATACAGGATAAAGGCAAGTCAAGTGAGCAAAAAATGTATCGTGAAGACGGGATGCATGGATAAAAAGCCATGGTAACCAGCCAATGTATTCATATTTTATACATGCACTAAAAGTGTCAAGTATTTTGATTGCGGTGAATTTATTTTGCGAAACATTTTTTTCTCTGTGGACTAAAATACATGAATAATCCTTTAAGGATGAGAAAACCAGCTTAGAATATTAATACTAGTGGCTCCATGTTTAAAAACGAGTCACGTACTATCTCTACAACTTGTCCGTATATTTCGTGTATGCAAAAAGGAACAAGATTTTTTTGCCATGTTCAACATGAATTAAATAAGTGGTCATTAGTTCATTGCTTCCAGTCATCTTTCAAAGTCAAATTTCGTGTTTTTTTTAAAACACTGTCGAAAGGGAAGTCACTCACTCACTATAGAAGTCGTGTCAAGGATAGTTTTTTTTGCTTTTAGCAAATTTACGAACCTTAGCAAGTTTACGAACCAATTTTCTATGTCCCAAGATTTCATTTCACCAGTCTAGTTGTTAGAAATATTTATTTTACAGCGGCAGTGGAAAACTGTACAGAAAACAAGGCTACACCCATTGAAAGAAATAAGAGTATGCGCCAATGATGATAAAAAATTTCATTAAATAATAGTAAGTAGCAATAGTGATAATGCTAAAAGAGCTATAATTTTGTTACAGTTTCATTGTTGCCTCCATTCATAACAAAGATTATCACTGCATTCTCTTGTTGTAGCATGCGTTCCATTTTTGAAATGCCGTTTACATTTTAATAGTTTCCTTCCTCTGAATATTTTTACCTGATTTCCCTGGAAAAAAAAAAACTAAAAGCAAATGTTAATATTACAGGGATTCAGGCTGTTTACATGAAATTTCCATGAAAATTCCATATGATTTTACTATGTGAAATGTGGTGCTTTTTTTTAATGCATTTGTGTCAATATATATATTGTTGGCAATGTATTTAAGACTTTCCGGTGAACATATGAGGGTTCGTGAGTCGTTTATGGTTTCACAAGATTATCACGAGTCTTCATTGTTGTACGCTTTGGAATTGACCATAAATTATGTGGAGTAGGTACTTTGAAATATTTTAATGCACATTTAGCATAAATGGCCCCTGGAATTAAAATGGTTAAAAGTCGTAACCACAATACGACAGATAAGATTCATACAGCTCTCGGGAATATTGAAAGGGAAACACTGTTTTCATCAAATGCATGCACGCTATGCTACTATTACTTACTTACTTACACTTATACTATCTTTGATGTGGACCGGAGGAGAAAAAAACTTTTTTATTACGCAACTTCACGTTTGCTCAACGACTTTTCCTATTGTACTGTTACCCTGCAGGCACAAAAAAAAACATGGGTTCCTTTCAACTATTAACTTTTTACCTTTGAAATTGATTGTTTAGAATCCATGTACAAACTACAATTTTTAAGGACATGTTAGATACAGAATGACATGACCAGCTCAAATTTCAGTACACACAATGGGACGGATGACTTTCAACAGTCCTTGTGTCTATTGCAAAAAAAAATGAAGCAAGCTTTGAAAAATAAACAGTACTTGACATTTTGGAGACTTGATTGTGCAGAAAAACAAAAGTTTAATGAAACCTGTTACTGCAGATCAGTTGTTCTTTTTTGGAATTTCAAAACAAACGTGACAGTTAAAATAAAACTGTGAGTTGGTTGCCAACACAGCGTCATCACCGATCCACAATTTTGCTTTACGTTCATTGTAAGTACTTTTCCGTACAATTTTATTTCTATACTTGCAAAATTTTATTTTATTGTGAATTTTACTCGAAAACTTGAACCACCCATGTTGTGCATATTATTACTGGAAACACTGTACGCCTTTCATTCTGAGTACTTTCCCTTTAATTTATTGTGAAAGTTTCATTACATATTACGACTACCACCATTACATCTATACTTTCACTTTGAGATTTTTCTCAACAGTCGTCCCTTTTTCCCAATGGTTACGGCATCAAAAGTTGTTACTTTTCTGAATGATAATACAATTTTTATGCAAGCTGTATTTTCCTTTAGTAGTTAATGTTAAAAAATGTGTCCCCTGCGATATTTTATTACTCAGTTACCTTTAGGAATGAAGGGTCATTTCATATGATGAAATAAACCGACCTATGAGTACTTATGAGTCCAAATCACAATACAAAACTTTTCTTAACTTTGTCCCTCCTGTTTTTTCTTTAGTGAAAACTTTACATCTTATTTCGTCACGTGTGCTTAATGTGGACGTAATCTGGCTTGTAATTTTTTCACCCAGACTGCAAATATACGACTGTACCAAAATATAACTTAAATTTCTACCCTCACTCGTGTATTTCACTGTATACAGTAGTGTTTACTTTTGCACACACGAAAATAAATCTGGCATTTTACTCTTTTATGATGCACCCAAAAGGGGGAATATTCCGAGTCCAGTTCCCTATCCAGTCCAGTCAGTGTGTCTCATGTCCTTTTTTATACATCATCATTATTTGCGCGAACATTTTTTTTTTGGGAGACTCACAGTGCCGAGTAAGCAAACCATACCGGGAATGAACTATGGGTGAATCTATCCCAATCCATTTCCGTCCATGTGCGCAATAATCATAAAAAAGGAGAGAGATACACTGCATGAACAGAGCTGTAAGCAAAGTAAGTACGTAAGTTAGCTCTGTAGGTGACTTGACCTTAAAATTGGTTATGTGGTCAAACTATACCATAGAAATTTTCTATTGGTAGTTAAATAGGCAGCATAAAAAATTCCACTAGCATAGCTATAAATTATAGCTGTTTATTATATTTAAGAGAATTAAAAACATAGTTTCATACATCTTGTCAATTTTTCTCATAAATTGGGATTATTTGTACGTAGATTAGAAGTTCTAAATTCAGAATTCACGGGAAATTATCATGAGTTACTTTTTATAGCGAAATTCACGGCAGGCTAACTGCGAGCAAAGTAAGTAGTGGCCATCGGAGACGTTTGTGACAAAAAGATGTTCCGTCTCACATGTCTCAATTTATAGCTCCATGAGAAAGAAAAAAGTAAAAGAATGTTCCAAAAATTTTGCACACCATAATACGTAACAACTTGGTCGCATACAGTTTCCTCTTCAACTCCCCCGTATCATTTCAAATAGAGTCTTGAGTTTCACAAACTAATCTACGTAATATGCAATACCTATTTTTTTAAACGCCAAATGCATTTTTTGATTAAAAGTCGTACTTAAACTTCTTTATTCTGGAGTAAACAACTGTCCACACATAGCAATCTATAATGCCAAGAATAGTTTCGGTTGTCATTGTGTGTCTTATAAAGAATATCCAGGTTTACGAGCCACCAACTTTAACACTGTGTAACTTTGTAGAAGTATTAGTGTTTTATCATAATTTACTTAGCAAAGGGAGTCAGCATTTCTCGCTGTTTCATTTCAAGTTGCTTAGTTAGTAGTATGATCGTTGTTTTCTGCAAAATGGCTAAGCAAAAACGAACTTAGCAAAACGAGGTATTACTTCTATGCTAAAAGGTAGGTAAAAAGAACGGATTAAAATAGATTTTTTTAAAAGCAGATAACGATGTTTATGAAATTTTTTGTCCAAAAACCAATAGTTTTGCTGTTGAAAAAGATGAAAAAAGTAAAAAAAAAGCGTAAGAAAAGCACCCAAGTGCGTCAGTGCGCCAAATTGCTCAACAACATAGGATTATATAATGGGCAATGTCAGCTATTGAAGTTAAAATGTTGGAGACTCGAGCAAAAACAAAAAAGTTACCCAAATACGTACAGGTTTAGGAAAATCAAGCGAAGAGCGGCTTCGAAAAAAATGCGGGAGAAAGCCCTTGCAATAGTTTATGGTTTATGTGACCTTTGACCCCTAATTATCTCTCTAATGTGCCTTAAGCAAGGGGTAAGAAATTTTAGGGCTCAGCAATTTTAGGTGTATTCTAGTTGCCTAAATAAACTTAAAAATCTCCAAGAATTAAGTTCGATTGGAATGCTATATCGATAAAACTGACTGAGACGGGATCTGGGAAACCGGCTCATAGACTGCTGCTACAACATACTCCGTAAAATAGGTAATAATCGTACCACTAACTAAATGTTTCGTACTTTCTTATATGTAGTTATTGTAATTTGGTAATATAATCACGCGCATAATTACACGGTATGGTTGAATTTGGTGGCGTATATACCCGTACCGTCTTTAGGCCCAGACAAGAGCAAATCATGTTTATTGCAGGAAACCATATATTTTGCTCACATTCAATCTTACGTGACACTTTGCACATTCTGTGCGCCGCTTGCCCATTTTCACTCGATGGTATATTATATGTGAGCTCGTGCTGAGCAGTGTACGAACTTTTTCTCTTTTATCTTCATCTGCGGACTTCAAAGGGACAAAGTAAAAACATTGTCACGTTCGTTGCTCGTTCCCCCCTTTATACACTGTGGGGATTGGGTATCACCCTAACTGTGCCAATAATGATAATAATAATAAACACAGCAGCACTGTCGACTACTGCTCACTGACCAGACCGCATTTTAAATACCTTATTTGGCCCTCCCTGTCAACTTGGGGTGTGCTCTGAACACTCAACTTTGATTTGTAGAGTTGCACTCGGGATCCGCAAAATTTATTTCCCGTTCCATGTTGTACACTTGAGCTCAATATGGATTCAATGCTTTTAGTTACTTAGCAGCTTGGACATTGAACTGCACTCAAAGTTTGATGGTGAAAGAGAAATTTTTTATTTTACTGAATCTAGCATAGAAAAATAGAGCTATGGGAATTTTTAATCTAATGAACCTAAAATAATACATCTTGAATCAAATGCAACAATGCATTTAAGTTATGTCCTTTACTTTACTGACCATGCAATAACTAATAATTTTTTTGTTTTACAGGAGCAAAGCCACAAATCCTTCAGACCATTATGTGTGCTCACCTTCAGATGGAATTACGCAATCCACGGATTGGAGCCAATGGGTTATCATCTAGTCAACATGTTGCTTCACAACGTTGTTTCAATCCTGTACTTCAGGTAATTCATATTTTTATAGCTAGAGGAATAAGTAATGAAAAAAAAGTAATTTAGCACGCAAGCATGAATTTATTTCATGAATTATGAAAGATATGTATTTTGAGCCAAACCTTCATACGGACGGTAAATTTTAACCCAAGAAGATCTTTATCTTCCCAGGTCATCAATCATTTTCTCTGCCATGTCAAATAAAAATAGGAAAAGCGCATGAATGAAATGATCACTACTGTTCATCATTTCTATGCAACATGGTAAATCATTATTGTTCCTGATTTCTGAAGATCCACCATTTGCAAGTAACTATAAACCAAATGCGGTCCAAAAGCTCAACTCATTTTCAGACATTTCAGAACCCGCGCATTTAAGATTGGCAGCCCATTTGTGTAAAAAACGTATACAGTGGTAGAGATTACTCTCCTCACCATAGGGAGAAATGAAAAATGATGCGGAGCAGGAACTGACAATCGTCCTTCTCAACTAACTATACAAAAACTTTCCCTATTTTTTCACCACAGATTGTGTGCCATGTTTTTGTCAGAACTGGGGAGCTTCGTAGCAGCCATGCTTTTTGCAGTTCATCCCATTCACACTGAAGCGGTAAGAAAAAAGTTTTACTAATTAGATTTTAGTAACTAACTAACTAACTAACTAACTATAGTATCTGCATGGAAATTAAAAATGAGCCAGATTTCACTTGTTACGGAATTTTGTGTGAAACATATTTCAAAGAATTTTTCCATTTCGTGGAATACACTTTTTTCATAAAGAGCTCTATTTAAGACTGCCAGCAGTATCGTTTGTAAACAGTTAGTTGAAATCGTTATGAAATGCGTACATAGTATAGAAGGGTATTTAGCGTTCGGTGAGCGCACAAATCATAAACTTTGGGGAAGGCAGGCATGTCAGTTTAAAAGATGGCAGGAGCCTGTCATCATGCCAATCTTGTTGTGCTCACGATTAAAGTTGCAATAACAAATATTACAGTCTGATTGACTGGCACGAACACTAGAGCCATGTACTATTATATTATATTTAACCCCAGCCTTGTCAATTAGCGCAGAAAATAGATAAGTTAGCTCAAGTTTCTGGTTGTGTAAAGTGCGTCAATAATTTGCGCACAGATAGGAAAATGAATGGTTAAATTTATTTGACAAATCTGTAGTTTACGTTCCAGAATTTGTGCATAGATAGTAGTTTAGTTAGTTAGTTCATACTATAGCAACATGGGCTGCTCTTTTTTGGGAGTAAAACAGGGTCTACTGACAAGTTATGATTATTGCTCTCATTCATTCCAAGGAGTAATGGACATTTAACGATAAGTATTTATGGATGTGCTTGCAAATGGGCTAATTTTGGGCAGGAAATGAGCCCTAATAAAAAATGATAAGTTTTCAAAAAATCCAGAACATCTTCAAATTCATTGGTCAAATATTAGTAAGAAGTAATGTTCCATGAACTTTGGGGAATGAGTTACATTGCATTTTTTACAAATGTGTGCACTCACTGTTGCTTACTGCGTACAGATGACTCTTCTTATGTCTACCTATTAACATAAAAGAGAAAATTGCCTTTTTTCGTTCAAAAGTCGGATTGTGACCGTTATCTTCTGGTTGTTTGATTTTATGGGTTATTTGCAGTAACTAACTTTCCTAACTAAAAGATTTTTATTTTCCCTAGGAAACAAATATTGCTATCATTATCACTGTGCACTGCGTGCAACAGAAAAATATTATAAAACCAAAAAAACTGAATACAAATAAGACTTTCCCTATTCAGTCAGTGGTTAACCCGTAGAACGCAGTATAATCCCGCAATAGTTTCCAAAATTGTAAATATCGGCTTTCCTGTTATATGGTAACAAAAATATTATCATAGCTACTCCACTGTAGATGACTATGCGAGTTGATAAATCAAGCATAACAAGCTTAAAATTTTAAGAGAAAACTTTTCATACTTACTACGAGTATCATTTTACTTTCTCGGTCTCTACAATACTAGCAAGTAGCTAGCAAACATGGTGTGGTCTATATAGTTAGTTTGTAGGTATCGAAAATATTTGGTGTGAAGTAAATTTGATGCGCTTACGATGAATGCAGTGTCAGCAGTGAACTCTACACTGAATTCCCCATATTCTCCCCAAGTTTTCTCTCTCAGTTCCCCTTAATTACACCCACCCGCGGGATTTTATCGCCTCTAAAACCGTTCCTTGGGTACGTGCAATCAAATGATCCTGTCAGCTGTGCATTTTCAACATTTTCATTCCCCATGTGAACTACTCAGCTTTTGGTCTGTTTGCAAGTTAGTCAGTGTAGGAATCCAAATGGATCGCACTCCGCAATTTTTAATCCAAATCTAACACTTTTGTAGCTTTCAATACGGGAATACACACAGTGTAAATAGATATATTAATCCAGCCATCCATGAAAGCTAGTCTCTTTTATTGGGTTGGCTGGTTAATAATTATTATAGTTAACAAATAAACAAGTCTTAGCATTAAAATCTGGAAAAAAACAAAGAAATCATTAGGAAGCCCCATTAAAAAAATGTTTTACGAAAATGACAACCCATCACCTTTCGTCCAAATGTCATTACCGAACAAGTCTTTCCAAGCTCACCAGACTAGACTCATATAAAATACGCAATTTTTGCAATTTTACTCCCATAAGGGAAAACAGCACAGCACTTTGAGTTAGAATTACTGTAGATAAGATTCCTCATCTGTGTGGAATCACAGTTGCCCAAAAGAGCTATTCAAAACGGTCACAAATGAATTCTGCTGAATTGTGCAATCGCGGGATGACATTACACAAGTTTTGTTCAAATAGAATACAAATTAATTTTTGTCATCCTATTCGGAGCATTTGATAAATGAGTGAAAATTTGTACGAATCGAATACATCGAATTAAATATATATTGACCTGATTCAGGATATTTTCGTGCTCTTTTTGATTTTGAATAGCGGCTTTACATATCCTTGATTCTGAAGAGGTATGCCAAATATCTAGAATTGCTGATTTAATTACATCTGCAATCTGCAGATCACCAGAGGCACAGGACCTACATTTTATTACAAGAATCTAACGACAATGGCTTCTCCTTGATTCAATAAAAATGTCAACTTTATACCCTGAGCTAGTTAGTTACTTTATAACTAACAACCGAAAGCTAATTTGAAATGATTTCGCTCTTGTAACTAACTAACTACTAACCTAACAACTAACAAACTGAAGTTACACAAAATGCAGTGAAAGAAATACACGGAAAATTTGGCACAAGAGTCCTAGTTCCAATTAATTTTTGTTAGTTTTGTCAGCTTGCTAGGTCAGAAATTTTTATCAACATTTGGTCATAAGTTATTAGGAAATATTTTCGACACACACAGTCAGTCGGCTGGCGTTTTATTCACACAAGGGCTTTTACAGGTGCACACGCGATTCTCAAATCCTAACATTTCATTCTGAAAACTTGTTGTTACTTACTGTGGTCAAGTCAAGTGGTTGATGGTTTAGCTACCGAAAATCTTTCCACTCCATATGTACTAGAACGTAGTGGTTCCGATTACCTTGTTAATTCTGAATCAAATGTTGAATCCCCTTTCCTTTGCCGTCACGATATGACAAATCCTTTGTTTTCAGGCAAAACTGCGGCCAAACTAAATCAATATTATATAAACTTCACGCACACATTGTAAGCTTGTACGGCACGACGAGAGTTAGTTGGACGCTAGTTTAAAATCTCTTTGATATTATTTCGCTGTACTGGTGGAAATAAGGATTGTTAAAGATTTCGCGTGTATTAGGTATGGTTTGAACGTTGCGTGGCGTGAAACTTAATAAACATGGTTACAAATCTTGTATGGGTGGACACTAGCCCATTAAATGAGGTTGATGAATGCTCTAAGGGAATGTGCGGCGTAAAAGGGCAACGGTGGTAATCAGTCAATTTTTTAGTCACGGGAAGGAATCATTACTTTTACATATATTCACGTTTTCAGTTTGGTGTGAAAAACGATAGAAAAGAGAGGAAACAAGGAGCATTTAATGTGGATTATAAACGTAATGGCGTGTAGGTAAAAGAAATGAATTCAAAACTATTTCACTTATATTCTTGTAGATTGTGAAGATAAAGGGAGAATTTTTTGTTCAGTTAGAATCATTCGGTTAGTGGTGATATAAAAAATGGCGTACTTGAAGCAAAGTGGTTTGTTTACGCGCCGTTTCTTTTCGCGTGACATTGTGTGCCAACGTTGTTGACTCGGAGTTTGTAAGTCGATACAGATTTCAACTCCCTTTCATTTATTACAAAATTGGTTGAATTCACGGACATAAGAAAAGGGGAAAGTCAAAATGGGTATGGGTGCGAGGAACGTATTCCTAGCAAAGGAAGCGTAAGAAAAAGACGAGAAGGATTTATTGCCATTCTCTTCTGTGGTTTTTGATTTGCTACAGCCCCCAATTTAATTAGGCTTCGTATAAATCATGCCACCAATTCCTATATGGATCTGTAGTTGCTGCACGCACCCAGTCAGTTCAATCTTTATAAAACCGGGGATATTTTCTCTCCTTCATCTGTTTTCACCGTATCTTGTATACACAAGAAGTCAAAATATTTCACAGTCAAGCATCATAGCTTTCACAGTTCCAGCACGTTCAATTCCTTTCTTTATGCTCAACCTTTTTAAGCCTACTGCTCAAAACTAACTAAACGTTTTAAAATTGTAAATTTCCAAATCTCTCAAAAAAATTTTTTATAACACTAAAAACTGCATGTATTACCTGCCTGATTCCATAACACTGGCCAAACCAAGGACCTAACCTAACCAAGGATTGCGGACGCGGGACACAGGTTGCAAAATACAGTCATCTTTTACACGGTGTAGGACGGTGAATGAAATTTTAAAAAGTCGATATCATGATTTCCCTCTTTAGAGCACCCGACCAAAATTTACAAGACGTAAAAGAAATGAAATTCATCTAAAAGAACTAGTAAAAATTTGAGACATAAATTTTCCTAGGATGTGGTAGCAATTTTTTAGAGTTCTAAATGTGAACTCGCTCTTTTTATTGCATGAAATCATAATGAATAGACAAGGGTTTTTTAAATCATCAGTCATTCAGTTGGTATACAAGGTCAAGTAAAGATATGTGCGTTTTTTGTAATTAACAATTTTGAATCTAAATGCGTGGTACGACATTCTAAAAGACACACGTGCAAGAAATTTCAAGATAATGGGTTAGGGCGTTCGGCCGCCATCGAGTGCACAAGAAATCGGGACGGCAGACTTTTAATGACTCCACAAACCCTCTATCTCGGACTAAAACTTAAAAAAAATACAGAAAAACTAACTGTTGAGCTCAAATCCCGACGTTTGGTTAACGTACCCACACTTGAGCTCTGTACAAAGCCGATATGAGTCTGTTTGTAAGCGACTACAGATGATGTATGGTCCACCATTTGGTTCATTCATTCAATGAAAGCCATCCGAATTCCTCGCTTTTAACAGGTTTGTGGTGTCAAATGGCATAACAGAATCGGATTGCAAAAGCAAAGCTCCCAACCAAACTCAACTGAACGAATTCCATCATTAGGCCTACCGAACCGAGATTATTCAACGGAACCCACCTGTCTGTCACTCTCAATCAAATGAAAATATTAGACTCGACGAGCAGATTAATTTCCTTTCCTGTCATAACATGATTTCCATATAAACCAAAGACCCGTGCATGGCTATTTAATTTGCATTCTTTTCCCCGGGAATTTAACTCCCGGTATTAATTGGCTGCCAATCTTTGTTAGCTGTACCAGTATGCCCGTCAGTAGCACAGCAGGCCTGTACAAACGAATGGAGTAGAATGCTGTTATAATGTGATGGTTTTAGGGCGGCTCATATTATTCAATAATCACAGGGTATAGATACATAGTTAGCACAAGAGCGTGTAATGGGGATTTGATTGAATTGATCCCTTAGATTCTCACCTTTTGTATGCAAAGATCGTGCACAAGGGGTTTGACTGTAATAGACAGGAAACCAATTACGTGCTTCATCCCTGTACCAAAGTCTCATTTGCGTAGTCAAGTATATGTGTTTTGGAAACGTGATGTTGAAGGCAAAAAAAAAAAATGCTTGAGCCTTTTTTTCACAAGCATAATTGATTGCAGGATGTGAAAATGCTACCTGTTTTTTTAGGGATCTGTGGGACTCTCTTTTTTTTCGGGGAGAATGTAATTTTTTTTGGAGATAAAAGCATTTCATTTTCTATAATGGATGCGAAGTGAGGAGATAAACGTGATCCTCGTCTTTGAATTTTTGTGCTTTTTGAATGTGTTGGGTGAGATGGAAAAAATAAAGTGGATGCTTTTATTACTGAGTAACGAGTATACATTATATAGTTTGTTTGATTTGGTTTCGACAATCTTTTCATCCCACAATTTCTTGAAAATATTTCTGTAGTTTGGAAATAATTTCGGCATTTTATATTAGTCTGTTAGCTCGGAGGATTTAACTTGTGTTCTTCTATTGAGTAGTAAGAATGATTTTGTCTTGTTCAGTATGTAGTGTTCCGTTTCAGCAGGTTTATTTCATAGGGAAGTTAAGTATTGGCTGTTTTGTTCACATTATCAGAATTTAATCAACCAAAATGAATTCCAATGTTTGCATTATAGAGAGTAGGGCTTTCAGGTTCTGTCGAGATTCGTTCTACAGCTTATCCATCTGCAGTAACAGTTCAAAAGAGAGAAAATGGAGGGGGATTCACATGTGTGTGCATGTCATGGTGCATTAAAAGAAAGAAGGAATGACACTGAAAGTGACACTTGTCATTTCAAGGGATCAACAAAAAGCGCTTCTCCAAAAATATTGCCGTCCCGGATTTCGTATGCTTATCAAGTAATGGCTCCAATATACACAACACACAGAGCATCTAATCTAATACACTGTAAGTTTTGCTTGCAATCCAATGCATTGAGGATAACTTTGGATTTCATTCTCTATAAGAAAATAAAACATGTTTATGCAATCATTCGAAACAGATTTGAACACGAATGGAATGATTTCACAGTTTTTTGTTTTTTGAAATCCACATTCATGGTTTATTTGTATTGAAAAATTCGAGAGCAGTTAATGACTAAAGTGAAAGTTAAATCAAAGAGTTTTATAAAACCCTCAGCTTGTAATAAGTAAGCTCTGGCTTGACTGATTGAATTTTTTCCTCACAAAAATGAGATTCTAGTGGAAGCATAAATGTCAAATATGATAAGGACCCTAGGAAACTTTCCCCCCAGTTTTTGGAAACAAGAAGATATTAATTTGCACTTTGGTGGGGACGCATGTGAAATGTCAATTTCATTAGAGCAAGGCATCCATTCTTTTGTGAGACTTATTCTCTCATAAATTATTTCTTTCTCATAGCGTAGGTTTCAAGTATTACGTGTAACAGTCTTTTTGTAAGCCATTTCATACAAAAAAAATATTCTAGAGCACCAAAACTATACGGAAAAACCGTCAAGCTGAATTTTATTTTTCAAAAATTAGCTAAAATCTTAGTATAAGGATTGCTAGATAGTTAATCAAGATGAAAATCCTTTATTTACTAGAGGTAAAGCTAAAAATATGGAATATTTTTATTTGCTGTATTTTACTCGTAAGATGGTAAACTCATCATGCTGGCAAAGTTCATTTTCGCTGCTGAGGGTAAAATTAAACGCAAGGAGATGAGACTTTTTTTTGTATGTAGCACAACCTTATTACTCACTGTGCCAGCTGAGCCAAAAAACAGTTCCCGAAAAAGGAAGTAATCCTTATTTCCACACGTTAGATTCCGCTTTGTGTACATTACACATATTGCTTTCTAAGTTTGCTCGTCTCAGGCTCATGATAAAGATCCTGTGGACTGTTAATAACTGTTTTTGGAATTAAACCCTCAGGCATTTAATAAAATGCATCTTGAAACTCTGAAACGTGGCAACGAGAATCTAATAAGTCTTGTTTCCCACTTGTATACCAGCTGGCTTGTAATTGGGAAAGAGAGACATGCAAAACTTTTATTTTTCTTGCACTAAAGTAACTCACAATTTTAGCCATGCGTACACTTGAAAATGTTATGAGGAAATGCCAAATGAAATTACATATTTTTTAAAAACTTGGTATAATCCTCCATTATGGCTATACTATTATGTTTAGTTTGCCATAAATGTCACATTAGGGTTAAAACTAGTAAATACACGGCGAAACTACATGCCTGTTTAAGTACATTCACTTTTGGGAAGCTACATATCATTTTACAGCCACTGTAAAGTGTTCGTATTTACACGTAATGAATTGCTTGGTGTGTCACTTTCTTTTTCAATTTTAGGTGGCACCGAATAATTTGAATGTAAAATCGTGCAAAGATTGCCAAAGATTATATGCACGAAAGAAGAAGGATAAAAATGAAATGGCAAAATTCTACTTTAAAGTACACACGCAAGTTTCTCATTGCCAGATTCCATTCAGAGTGTTTTCACTTTCTATTTGTACACAACCGTTCAAGAGCTTTCTCATTTATTGTGTTGCCCCATTATATCCATAGAAATAATCACATGCATTCCATGTGAAAAGTATTTTCTTTCAAAAGTATCCAGCTGCACAAGAGCTCATTTGGTAACTTTTAGTTAGGCAAGCCAGCAACAAACTGCGTTCACAGTTGGATGACATTTGGACTAAAACCCTGCAGAAGAAACAACGTAAGCCTGGAAAACTACTTACTAGTGTCGCGCGCTAAAAATTCAAATGTAACAGATAAAGGTCGTTAGGCGACAACCGCTTAGCCGACCGTCTGCTCATCCGAAATTATCGTGCATTTGCCAGCAACAGAAGGGTCAACAAAAATGTCCAAAGTTTGAATAAACAGTTTGCCGTTTAAGTCACATGACTGATTAGGAAACTCGAGTTTTAGTTAATTTAAATGTTCAATTGTCTGAAAGGTAGAAAAAGTTCCTTACAAATACAAAAATGCTTTCAAAACTTCAAATTCCCCAAAAAATCATACTCGGTAGTATTAGTCGGTAGCATTTCCTAGAATAGGTGGTCGGCTTGCCTGAACTAATGGTAACTAACTAACTATCTAACTATTTTTCCTATCAGAAATGAAGCCTGTAAAGTAAATAACTAGAGTTTCCGTACAAATGGATGGAGGGAGACAAAAAAATCGCAATAATAGCTCACTCCATTCCATGCTTACATACTGCAGAATTTTATCATTAGCATCTCCATAGTATCATTTCATAACACAAGTTCCAAAACTCAATTAAACGTTGAATTGAGAAAGCCAAACAAAATCTCGTGTTCAACTTGTTTTCCAAACAAAACAGCTGCACTACTGACTAACTAAGTTAAACTTGTGATCAAAGTGTTGTCATAGAGCCCTCAGCATGGATTCTATTGGATCAAATTGCTAAAAGATTTCCGAATGTAATTGCGTATAAAACAAGTGTTTTTTGTGATTTCAGCATTGATAAAAACACTTGGATCCTTTTGCACTATGAATGTGGACAGTGGGCTCACAACTAAAGTGTGAGTGGAGTGTAGGGTTACAAAGCTCAGAAACAAAGAAAGCTGCTAGTGAAATTTGAGTGACTTTTTAAGCACCTGGAGATTTCACGTAACTAATTTCATTCAAGCCGTGTGTATGCTTTAGATTTCACAGATCGGTATTTGCTGTTGATCAAAATGAGTTTTTGCGTTAGATTTCAGTCTTAAAAGAATTGGTTGTCGTTGCGTCTTTTGACAACTACACAAACATTACATACATTATGTTTGACGAAGAAAAATTCCCATTATTCAACCCATTAGTTAGCAGTAGGAGAAAATGGGATACTTTTGTTTAGCAAATCGTCTGGATTACAGATTATAGAGATAATGGAACTCACACTGTGTATTGGAGCGAAAGAAAAAAGGTGAAAAATCATCTCATTTGTTTGTTCTATTTCTATTTACTTTTATCTCTCTTTTATCTTTTCATGCACTTTCACTTGAGTTTGAAAAAGCGTTTTTACTTTCCTATAATACAAGCTATAAACCACTATGTGTGCTTATATGAGCACAATCGTTGTGAATTTTTATAAAAATGTCTATAAAAAGTTTCAAGCGAATTGAAAATTTGCAAAATACTAGGATATATTGGAATTTCTCCTAAAAAAATTCACTCAGCTAGAGTGGTATATATGACGATATTTTCAAAGGGACATTACCCCGGAACATAGACAAATATACTCTCGTGTACTCACTTTATTCAGTCACTGACTTTCCCACTACAGAAACGTGTTGGCCAACTGATAGAGCCAATTTAAAGTCTCGCAGTCTTATAATGTGTGCATGTGTATGTGTGTACCACCATCATCTTTTCCACTTTGTTTTACCAATTGGACCGCATTTGTTATTTGCTTCCGTTTTCCCTCCAGCCATTCCCTTTCTTCTTTTAAAACAAACAAATCCTCATTCACATCATCAAAATAATGATCCAATTGTCTACGTGTATCTTCTCACTCACTATGCTGACAAATGAGACTGAGGTTGGCAAACTTTTATCCTTGGGATTAAACAGAATGTATGGCCTCAAACTTTGTATTTGACGCGCAAAAAATGTAAATTTTCACTCGAATTTCAATCAAAACTTTATTGTATGCATATGAGATGTGTATACTGATGGTTAGCCTGGGATTGTTTTGAAATGTCAGCAAATAGCCAATCTGTTTTTGGTAAAAGTAATAAGCCTGAAGCAAATCTGTGTACATTTATTACAGTAAAAAACGGACAGAAATTCAACCGATAGTTGTTCACGTACATATAGAGTATGTAGTGGTAAACAGAGGAAAAGGTTTTTTTTTGTCGCTACTCGCTCAGAATGAGAACGGATTGGATTCACATTAATCACAGAAGGCGAGACATTTTCCAGATCACTTTCCTTATGGGACTGTACACAGAGAAATGCGTATGTGTTTACAACCATAGGGAATTGCATTCATTCTTTCCCCCTGTGTTGTTGGATTGGATTGGAAAACAATGTGCTTGGAAATTGTAAATTCCGCGTTACGAATACCACTCCTTTTAAATCACGTACCAATGTCTCCACGTATAATTCTCGGGAACAGATCTTTTCCTCCGATTCTCCAATGATTTACGTGGTGACTATCAATGAATGAGTTAAGTTGAAAACATTTTACGAGGGAAAAAATACCGTCTTTTGTCTTTTCGTGGAAGTCAGAGGTGGGCAAACTTTAGTTCCTTAAGATTGAAAAAAATCTCCTTAAGATTTAAGTTGTTGTTCAAAAATGGAGATTAGGTTAAAACCCTAGGAGTAAACGTGGAATAAGGATAGTAGGAATATCCCTAATTAAACCTCAATAATTTTTGAAGGCCAACAAAATAAGACGAGCCACAGGCAGTTATCCGAAAACTTAGAGTTGTGTTGGTTTATTATCCTCTGAATAAACGTTTGCCCATCCATGGGTTTGCACCAGTGTAGAATTTTGAAAAGGAACCTTTTCTTTTATCTGAAACAAAGTAGAGACAAATCATGCGAGTGCTCAAGCTAACTAGTTACACAATTGGAGCGCTCCTACAACGTCCCATAAAATGTGGAGCTGTCTTTTTCGTGTGGTGACATTTTTCCGTGATTAGAATCCGGATGGGAATGAACCATAGAATATCTTTCTAGCCATACTATGTATAAGAGTAGAGAAAAATTGCTACAATCTCTACGATTACGCAGTCTGCAGTTGAATTTAAAATGCCACAATCAGAGAGACTAACAAACTGCCATTCTGGAAAATAAAAAACTATATGTATCATCATTTAGGCCAGTCCATATAGATCCCCATGCATTCGTTACTTATATACAGTTCCAATCAAACAATCCAAGTCTAATAGTTCTAACTTTAATTCTTACCTTTAAACGAAATTAAAAGTGTCTACAATAGTTGGTTAGCTAGTTAGTTATTCATTGAATAGCTACTTAACAAAATTGACTAATGGAAACCAAACCACGTATTGATTTTTTTTTGCTATTAACTAACTAACTGCCGCATCCGCGTAAAACTTTTCATACTAACTAACTGAACTACTACATGTACGTAATGTGCTATTTTTTTGGATACTCCCTCTGAACGTGATTGTCAACCATGTAACTCACCATTAGGACTATAGGAGTATTAGTGCGTACGTGGCATGCACATAAGACACACGTAAAATAAACCTCAGCAAGAGGGTACACCGACGAAGCCGAGTTATAAGGAATTATTTATATTAATATTACAAAAAACCAGTAATAATAATTAGGGGTTTTTATCGTTTTTCGGTAGTCTCATCAGCTAGTCTTTCTCTGTTCACCAACTTGC
>Ga0210040_10000244_pt1 | contig 96204 bp, 98 predicted proteins | sample CryGeyCG12114_NA_FD_185462 | JGI IMG/M metagenome (GOLD analysis project Ga0210040, IMG submission 185462) | Groundwater microbial communities from aquifer - Crystal Geyser CG19_WC_8/21/14_NA (SPAdes) (version 2) | ecosystem: Environmental > Aquatic > Deep subsurface > Groundwater | place: USA... | reverse complement strand
TGTTACGGCGGTCATGGCGAAAGGGAAACGCCCGGTCTCATTCCGAACCCGGAAGCTAAGCCTTTCAGCGCCGATGGTACTGCCCGGGGGACCGGGTGGGAGAGTAGGACGCCGCCGGACATAACTCAACGGAACGGGGGTCGGAGCATCTGCTCCGGCCCCCGTTTCGTGCGTTTGTCCTGCCTTCGTCGACGGCCCGGTCGCTACTACTGCGCGAGCAGTGGTGCCGTTGGCCGTAATGCCCTTCAGGTGCCCCCGTCGGGCGTGCGCCGTTCACCAGTGAGGTACGTGTAACACCATGACTTCTCCGCGACGCGGACCGGCCGGCTCAGACCGGGGCCGAGGAACTGGCGCTCCCCGAGGCGGCAGCGGCGGCGGTCCCCGGCAGGGAGGCAGCGGTGGCCGTCCTGCTGGGCACCGCGGCGCTCGGCCGGCCGATGGCAGCCGTGGCGCCTCCGGCGACACCGGCGGCTCCCGGTCTGCTGGGTCGTCACGTGACGATGCCTATCGGTCCCGTGGAGGGGCTGCGGGGGGCGAGTGGGGCCGTCGTCCGGCTGGCGATCGACCGCAGGGGGACCGTTCGCAGGGTGGTGGGCGAGCACACGCTGCCGGGCGTCCCCAAGGTCCGGGTCGTCCCTCCGGTGACCGCCAGCAGGGTGACCGGCCGGCGTGGCAGGACCGTCGTCCTTCCGGTGACCGGCCGCAGGGCGGGGGCCGGCCCCAGGGTGGCGGGCGTCCGTCGGGTGATCGTCCCGGGTGGCAGGACCGCCGCCCTTCCGGTGACCGTTCTCAGAGTGGTGACCGGCCACGGGGTGGTGGCCGGCCGCAGGGCGGGGGCCGTCCGTCCGGTGACCGTCCGGCGTGGCAGGACCGTCGTCCTGCCGGTGACCGGCCGCAGGGCGGAGGCCGTCCGTCCGGTGACCGTCCCGGGTGGCAGGACCGCCGTCCTGCCGGTGACCGTTTCCAGAGTGGTGACCGGCCACGGGGTGGTGGCCGGCCGCAGGGCGGGGGCCGTCCGTCCGGTGACCGTCCGGCGTGGCAGGACCGCCGCCCTTCCGGTGACCGGCCGCAGGGCGGAGGCCGTCCGTCCGGTGACCGTCCCGGGTGGCAGGACCGCCGTCCTGCCGGTGACCGTTCCCAGAGTGGTGACCGGCCACGGGGTGGTGACCGGCCGCAGGGCGGGGGCCGTCCGTCCGGTGACCGTCCGGCGTGGCAGGACCGTCGTCCTGCCGGTGACCGGCCGCAGGGCGGGGGCCGTCCGTCCGGTGACCGTCCGGCGTGGCAGGACCGTCGGCCGGAGCGCTCTAGCGGCTCGCCCGAGCGTCCGGCAGGTTCGGGCGACTGGCGCGAGCGTCGTCCCGAGCGCCGCTCCGAGCGGAGCGGACCCGGAGCCGACCGCCCGACCCGGTCGAGTGGACGGCCCGGTGACCGCCCGGATTCCGGGCCGCGTCGTGCACCCGGTCCCGAGCTGCCCGAGTGGGCCGACGCCCGCACGCTGGACCAGTCGGTGCGCATCGCGCTGCGTGGTCTCGACCCGCGCAACGCCGACGTCGTCGGCCGGCACCTGGTGGCCGCAGGCGGGCTCGTGGACGACGACCCCGTGCTGGCCCTCGAGCACGCCCGCGCTGCGCGTGACCGCGCCTCGCGGCTGGCGCCGGTCCGGGAAGCCGTGGGCGTCGCCGCCTACCACGCAGAGGACTACGCCGAGGCCGCCCGTGAGCTCCGTGCCTACGCCCGGATGAGCGGCGACGAGAGCTACCGGGCGGTGCTGGCCGACTGCGAGCGCGCGATCGGCCGGCCGGAGAACGCGCTCCGCCTCGTGCAGGAGGCCCTCGCGGACCAGCCGGACGCCGAGGAGCTCGTGGAGCTGCGGCTCGTCGAGGCCGGTGCGCGTTCCGACCTCGGCGAGGGGGCCGCGGCCGCGCTGGTGCTGGAGGCGGCACTCGGTGGTCGTCCCACCCCGGCCGGCCTCGGTCACCCCGACCTGGGTCAGCTCCGGCTCGCTGCCGCCTACGCGGACCTGCTCGAGGCCCGCGGCGAGGACGAGCTGGCGCACGAGTGGTACTCCGCGATCGCTGCCGCCGACCCGGACGACCTGACCGGTGTCTCCGACCACTTCGCCGGTGACGACGACGAGGACGACGAGGACTCAGGCATCGAGGAGTTCGCCGATCCCGGGAGCGACGACGCCGACGTCACGGTGCGCGTCGAAGCGCCCGCCAGTGAGGCCGACGGGAACGACGACGAGGAACTCGGGCGGGGGCTGTCCGACGAGGTCGGCGGTCACGTCACCCAGGACGACATCGAGGCCGAGGTCGCCGAGCTGCTCGGCGAGGTCCCGCCGCGCGTCGAGCGGGACCACACCCGGCTCTTCCAGGAGCCGTCCGCCGGCGATGACGAGCAGGTCCCGCCGGCGGACTGAGCGTCGCCGTCCACATCCGCCGGGGTCGTCCACAGTCCGTGGGCGACCCTGGCGCGGTGAGGGCCGCTGCGGCCAGGCTGCGGGCATGAGTCTTGTCGTGATCGACCGGAACGACGTCGTGCTGCGTGGACGGCTGTCCGCGCCTGCCGAGCTCCGCCCGCTGCCCAGCGGGGACATGCTGCTGGTGTTCAAGATCGTGGTGCGCCGGGAGAACCCGCGACCACGTGGCCCCAGGTCCGACGTGATCACCTGCGTGAGCCTGCTGCCCGCGGTGCAGCGCTACGCCTCGGCCTGGACCACCGATGACGTGGTGGAGGTCGAGGGCTCGCTGCAGCGCCGCTTCTGGCGCACACCGACGGGCACCGCCGTCGCCTACGAGGTCAGCTGCCGGCGCGGGCGCAAGATCGCCCGGGCCGCCTCGCGGTCAGCATGATCTGCCTTGCGGGGAACCGCTCAGTCCGTGTGCGGCCGGAGCACCAGCCCGGTGCGCGGCTTGGGCACGAACAACGTCGACTTGCGCGGCATCCGCGCCCCGGCCCGGGCGACCGCGGCCACGTCCGACGGCGAGGGCGAGCGCAGCAGCACCGCGACCCCGTTCCGCTCGCCGGCCAGCCGCAGCGCCGCACCGATGTCGTGGGCGACGAGCACCGAGGTCGGGTCGCCGGCCCGCCCCCACAGCCCGGTGAGCAGAGCGGCGTGCGCGAGCACCACGTCCAGCCCGCGCCAGGCCGCAGGCGCCTCGCCCGGAACGGCCGCCCCCATCGCTGCCGAGGGGTGCGACAACTCGGCCAGCCGGGTGCCATCGGTGACCAGGAAGGCCGGTCCTGCAGCCTGATCGGTCCAGCGCGCTGCGGCTGCCGGCAGGCCGTCCCCCGCCGGGGCCAGCTCGGTGACCCGGAAGCCGGCCCGCGCCCGGTCGAGAGCCTCCTCCAGCGGCAGGTCCGGTACGACCCGGTGGATGGCGCGCACGTGCAGGCCGCCCGGCCCCATCGGGGTGAGCAGGGCCAGGACGCTGTGGTGGCCGCCGTCGTCCTGGTCGACCTGTGCCGCGTGCTCCCGCGCCGCGGCGAAGCGGTGGTGCCCGTCGGCGATGACCGCCTGCGTGCGCCCGAGGGCCCGGGTGAGCTGGTCCACCGCGGCCGGCTCGGTCACCCGCCACAGCCGGTGGACGACGCCGTCCGGATCGGCCACCTGCAGGTCCGGCGCACCGCTCCGGGCCAACCGGGTGAGCCGGGCGACCTCCGGGTCCGGGTCGTGCGCCAGCACGATCGGCTCCAGGTCGGTGTGCGTGGCGGTGAGCAGCGCGGCGCGGCCGGCGACCGCCGGGGCGAACGTGTCCTCGTGGGGGAGCACGGCCGCGGACCCGGCCGGCGGGAGCGTGACCGCGCCCAGCCACCCGGTGGTCGCCCCGGTACCGGGCACGACCATCTCGTAGCGCCACAACGCCGGTGCCCGGTCGCGGACCAGGACGCCCTCGGACAGCCAGCTGGTCAACGTCGCGGCCGCGACCTCGGCCGACCGTCGGCTCCGGACCGACCGGCTCGCGTCGGTGCCGGGTACCGGGTCGACGTGCGGCAGGATCAGGCGGACGATGTTGTGCGGATCGGCCGCGGCCAGCCGGTCGCGGCCCGCGGCAGTCACCAGGTCGTACGCCGGCGAGCTGACCCGGGCCAGGTGCTCCGGGCCGTGGTCGCCGTAGGTCAGGGCACGGAACGGCCGGACGTCGAGGCCCGTCACGTCAGGGGGCGGGCAGTCCGCCGACGTAGAGGGCACGAAGGGGATCGTAGGAGCGCGCCGGTGGGCGGCCGGGGGCGGTGTGCGCCGACCGGCCCCTCGCCCCGCCCGGCGCGCACCGGAGGGAGGAGCGACGGTGGTCCAGCCGGGACAGCCCGACGACGGCGTCTACGAGTGGTACCAGCGTGGGCTGCAGCTCATCGCCGACCGGAACCCCGACGCGGCGGCGACCCTGCTGGAGCACGCGGCGGCCGCGGAGCCGGGATCGCGCAGCGTCCTCGAGGCCCTTGCCCGGGCCCAGTTCGACGCGGGCCGGCACCGCGCCGCGATGGACAGCTTCAACCGGCTCGTCGTGGCCGACCCCACCGATGACTACGCGCAGTTCGGGCTGGGGCTCGCCGCCAGCCGGGCCGGCGCCCTCGAGCTCGCTGCTGAGCACCTCGCCCTGGCTGCGGCCATGCGCCCCGACCTCACCCACTACCAGCGCGCACTGCGCGCCATCCGGGCCCGCCGTGGCCCGGCGGAGGAGCACCCATGACCACCGTTCCCGAGTTCCCGCCGCTGACCGCCGGGTCGGCCGAGCCGCCGGCGAGCACCTACGACGTCGCGCTGCTCGACCTCGACGGCGTCGTCTACGTCGGCCCGGCGGCCGTCCCCGGTGTGCCCGCCGCGCTGGCTGATGCCGTCGCTGCGGGCATGCGCCTGGGCTTCGTCACCAACAACGCCGCCCGCACGCCCGAGCAGGTCGCCGCGCACCTGACCGAACTGGGCATCCAGGCCGGGGCCGGCGACGTGATCACCAGCTCCCAGGCGGCTGCGTCGGTGGTGGCCGAGCTGATCGGGGCCGGTGGGCGGGTGCTGCCGGTGGGCGGGCCGGGCGTCGCGGCGGCGCTGACCGCAGCCGGACTGACCGTGGTCGCGCGGGCCGAGGACGACCCGGCCGCGGTGGTGCAGGGCTACGGCCCCGAGGTCGGCTGGGCTCAGCTGGCCGAGGCAGTCGTGGCCGTGCGCGGTGGCGCCCGGCACGTCGCCACCAACACCGACGCGACCATCCCCTCGCCCCGGGGCGTGCTGCCGGGCAACGGCGCATTCGTCGGGGTGGTCAGTGCCGTCACCGGTCAGCTGCCGTTGGTCACCGGAAAGCCCGACCCGGCGATGCACGCCGAGTGCGTCCGTCGCACCGGAGCCCGCCGGCCGCTGGTGGTCGGCGACCGGCTGGACACCGACATCGAGGGTGCCCGCCGCGCCGGCGCGGCCAGCCTGCTGGTCCTCACCGGGGTGGCGAGGCCGGCCGACCTGCTCGCCGCCGGCCCCGACCACCGCCCCGATCTGCTCGCGCCGGACGCCGCGGGGATGCTGACCGCGCACCCCGCGGTCACCGCCGTCGAGGGCGGCTCCCGGTGCGGCGGCTGGCACGCCGACGCCACGGAGGAGGAGCTGGTGCTGCGCTGCGCCGGACCGGGCGGGGAGCACACCGACGGTCTGGACGGTCTGCGGGCACTCGCGGTCGCGCAGTGGTCCCGGCACCCCGACGCGGGCCGGCCGGCAGTCGTCCGCGCCGGGGACGACGTGGCGGCCGCCGCGCTCGCCGGTTGGGGCCTGACCGCGGCATGACCGGTGGACGCCGCGGCTCGGCCGGCGGTGCGCTCGTCGAGCCGGGGGGTCGGCGCAGGCTCTGCCGCGGGGTTCAGACCAGGGAGCGCAGCCGGAGCATGTCCCGCAGGCCGGCTTCCAGCTTCACCCGACCGCTGGCCCAGGCCGGCCCGAAGGACAGCTGCCCGGAGGTGAGCGCCAGCAGGTCCTCGCTGCTCATGGTCAGCCGGATGTCGGCCTTGGGCACCGCCGGCCCGTCCGGCTGCGCGGTCATGTCGTGGACCGCCCCCAGGGCCAGCCGGCCGGCCACCACCTGGTGCAGGTCGGTGAGCCGGCAGGAGACGCTGCGGTCCAGGTCCCGGGCGGCGTCCGAGGAGGCCAGCTTCGTGACGAAGCCCTCCAGGGCGGTCATGCACTCGTCCAGCGTCGCCACGTGCAGGGAACTCCTCCAGCCGGGGGCCGGGGGAGTCCCGGCCGCGTCGTCCGCGGGGACGCTACCGTCGCCGCCCGCGCTGCCTCGGCGGCGGTCCGGGCCGCTGGACCGCCGCCCACAGCTCCCGCCGTCGGCCGTCGTCGGTCGGTCCCGGCCGGTAACCTCCGGGAGCACACCAGCTCGACCAGCGACCGGAGGAGGAACCGTGACCGACCCCGTCCAGCCGCGCCCGGCCCCCGGTCCGGCGCGGCCGCTGCCGGCCCCGCCCGCTGCCGCACCGACCGCGCCGGCTCCGGTGGGAACGCACTTCGCCGACCTCGCCGCGCGGCCGGTGGCCGACCACGTCGCGGTGTACGAGGCCGAGCACGAGCGGCTGCAGCGCGAGCTCTCCACCATCGACCAGCTCTGATGGTCCGACGCAGCCGGCTGGACGCCGAGCTCGTGCGCCGCGGCCTGGCCCGCTCGCGCGAGCACGCCGTCAGCCTCATCGTCGAGGGGCGGGTGACCGTCGCCGGGCAGTCCGCGAGCAAGCCCGCCACCGGCGTGTCCGCGGATGCCCCGGTCGTCGTCCGCACCGACCCGGACGCACCGAGCTGGGTCTCCCGCGGCGCGCACAAGCTGATCGGTGCCCTCACCGCCTTCCCGGTGGCCGTCGAGGGCCGTCGGGCGCTGGACGCCGGCGCCTCCACCGGAGGTTTCACCGAGGTGCTGCTCAGCCGTGGTGCCCGGGAGGTCGTCGCCGTCGACGTCGGCTACGGCGAGCTCGCCTGGTCGTTGCGCACCGACGACCGGGTGCTGGTGCACGAGCGGACCAACGTGCGCGAGCTGACCCCCGCGTCGATCGGCGGCCCGGTCGAGCTGGTCGTGGCCGACCTGTCGTTCATCTCGCTGCGGTTGGTGCTGCCTGCGCTCACCTCGTGCGCCGGTCCCGGCGCGGACCTGCTGCCGATGGTCAAGCCGCAGTTCGAGGTGGGCCGCGACCGGCTCGGTGCCGGTGGGGTGGTGCGCGACCTGGGCCACCGCGCCGACGCCGTCGCCACGGTCGCGCGCGCCGCCGCGGAGCTGGGCTGGGGCACCGCCGGCGTGGTGGCCAGCCCGCTGCCGGGCCCCGCCGGGAACGTCGAGTTCTTCCTCTGGCTCCGCCGGGACGCACCACCACCGGAGGCAGCCGCCATCGACCGAGCAGTTCAGGAAGGACCACAGTGAGCGACCGCGGAACCGAGGGCACCGCCGCGTGCGAGTCCGGCACGGGGACGCGACGGGTGCTGCTCGCCGTGCACACCGGCCGCGCCGACATCGTCGAGCTCGCCCGGGCCGCCGCCGACCGGCTCACCGGGGCCGGCATCGTCGTCCGGCTGCTGGAGGACGAGGCCGAGGACATGGCCGTGCCGGGGGCGGAGGTGTCCCCGTTCGGTCCCGGGGCGGCCGAGGGGGTGGAGATCGTGCTGGTGTTCGGCGGCGACGGCACGTTCCTGCGCGCCGCGGAGCTGGCCCGCAACACCGACGCCGCGATCACGGGGGTGAACCTCGGCCGGGTCGGCTTCCTGGCCGAGACCGAGCCCGAGGCGGTCGAGGAGATGCTCACCGCGGTGCAGAACTGCCAGTACGAGGTGGAGGAGCGACTCACCCTCGACGCCATCGTGCTGGACGCCGAGGGCCGGCCCACCGGGGAGGGCACCTGGGCGCTGAACGAGGTCTCCGTGGAGAAGATGGAGCGGTCGCGGGTGCTCGACGTCGTGCTGGAGGTGGACGGGCGCCCGCTGACCAGCTTCGGCTGCGACGGGATCCTCTGCGCCACCCCCACCGGCTCCACCGCCTACGCCTTCTCCGCCGGCGGCCCGGTGGTCTGGCCCGACGTCGAGGCGCTGCTGCTGGTGCCCACGAACGCGCACGCCCTGTTCGCCCGCCCGCTGGTCACCTCGCCCACGTCGGTGCTCACCGTCGCCGTGCCGCCCGACGGCACCCGTGCCCGGATCTCCGCCGACGGCCGCCGGGTCGTCGTCGTCCCCGACGGCGGCCGGGTCGAGGTGCGCCGCTCCGACCGCCCGGTGCGGATCGCGCGGGTCAACCCGACCTCCTTCGGTGACCGGTTGGTCGCCAAGTTCGGGCTGCCGGTCCGCGGCTTCCGGGACGCCCGCTCGCACGGCCCCGGGCTGGAGGCGCCGATCACCCGGACCAACGTGCTGACCGGTGACGTGAACACCAGCGACGGCGCCCTGCGCACCCCGGAGGAGATGAGCGGTGGCCACCCGCACGGCACGGCCTGAGGCCGCGGGCGGCAGCACCGGCGGCAGCACCGGCGGCAGGGTCCGGGCCCGGCCCCGCCGGGAGTTCCCGGCCGCGGGCGGCCCGGCGACCGCGCCGCACGGTGCGCTCTCCGAGCTGCGCATCCGCGGGCTGGGGGCCATCGACGACGTCACCCTGGAGCTCGGTCCCGGGCTGACGGTGGTCACCGGTGAGACCGGTGCCGGCAAGACGATGGTGGTCACCGGGCTGACGCTGCTGTTCGGCGGGCGGGCCGACCCGGGCCGGGTCCGCGCCGGTGGCCGCGTCGGGGTGGAGGGTCGGCTGGTGCTGCCGCCGGACTCCCCGGTCTGGGCCCGCGCCGCCGACGCCGGTGCCGAGCCCGACGAGGACGGCAGCCTGATCCTGGCCCGCACGGTCAGCGCCGAAGGGCGCTCCCGGGCGCACCTGGGCGGGCGCAGCGTCCCGGTCGGGGTCATCGCCGAGCTCGCCGAGGACCTGCTGGCCGTGCACGGCCAGACCGACCAGCTGCGGCTCACCCGCCCGGCGGAGCAGCGCCGCGCCCTGGACCGGTACGCCGGCGCCGACCACCTGGCCCTGGTCGAGGAGCACCGCACCGCGCACGCCGCCTGGCGGCAGCTCGCCGACGACCTGGACCGCCGCCGCAGCCAGGCGCGGGAGCTGGCGCGGACCGCCGACGTGCTCCGCGCCGGCCTGGCGGAGATCTCCGCGGTCGCCCCCGAGGCCGGCGAGGACGAGGCGCTCGACGCCCAGGCCACACGGCTCGGGGACGCCGACGCGCTGCGCTCGGTCGCCGACCTGGCCCGGCTCGCGCTGGTCGGGGACGTCACCGGCGACCTCGGCGGCGGGGACCTGCCGCAGGACGCCTCCAGCGCGCTGGCCACCGCCGAGCGGGCGCTGGCCGGCTCCGACGACCCCGCGCTGGTGCTGCTGGCGCACGACCTGGCCGACGCCGTCGCCGTGGTCTCCGACGTGGGCGTGCAGCTGGCCGGGTACGTCACCGACCTGGACGCCGACCCGGCCCGGCTCGCCGAGGTGCTGGACCGGCGCGCGGCGATCACCGCCCTGGTGCGCAAGTACGCCGAGGTGGGGGAGGGGCTGGCCGGGGTGCTCGGCTGGGCCGCGGACGCGGAGGCCCGGCTGTCCCAGCTGGACGTCTCCGACGAGGCGTTGGAGGCCCTGCAGGCGCAGCGGGACGCCGCCCGCGAGCGGCTGGCCGCCCTCTCCACCCGGGTGACCGAGGGACGCCGGGCCGGGGCCGAGGGGTTCGCCGCCGAGGTGGGCACCGAGCTCGCCGGGCTGGCGATGAAGAACGCCCAGGTGTCCTTCGCGATCGTCAGCGACCCCGACCAGCCCGGCCCCGAGGGCGTGGACGAGGTGTCGCTGCTGCTGTCCCCGCACCCCGGCGCCCCGGCCCGACCGGTGCACAAGGGCGCTTCCGGCGGTGAGCTGTCCCGGGTGATGCTGGCCATCGAGGTGGTCTTCGCCGGCGCCGACCCGGTGCCGGTGATGGTCTTCGACGAGGTGGACGCCGGGGTCGGCGGCCAGGCGGCCGGCGAGATCGGCCGGCGGCTGGCCCGGCTGGCCCAGGAGCACCAGGTCGTCGTGGTCACCCACCTCGCCCAGGTGGCTGCCTTCGCCGACACCCACCTGGTCGTGGACAAGTCACCGGACACCGCCCAAGGGGTCACCGCCACCGACATCCGGGCCGTCCGGGACGAGGACCGGGTGCGGGAGCTGGCCCGGATGCTGTCCGGCCTCACCGACAGCGACACCGGCCAGGCGCACGCCCGGGAGCTGCTCGCCGTCGCCGCCGAGGGCCGCGGCTGAGCGTCAGGACCTCTTCTCGGGACCGCTCCGCTCCGGGGTCCGCTGGGAGCTTGCCGGGAGCGGGGTCCTTCCGCGCGCACGCTCGGGTGAGCCGCTGGACGGGGCCGGATCTCAGCCGGCGTTCGCGCCCAGGGCCACCGTCAGCGCCAGCACGGTCTGCGGGTCGTCGAGCCGGTCGCCGTAGCGGTCGCGGAGCTGGCCCATCCGGTACCGCACCGTCTGCGGGTGCACGAACAGCTCCGCGGCCACCTGCTCCCGGCGGCCGTGGTGCAGCAGCCAGGACCGCAGCGTCGCGGTCAGCTTCTCCCGCACGCTGTCGCTCAGCTCAGCCAACGGCGCGAGGGCCGCGGCGCGCAGATCGCGCAGCGCCTCCTCGTCGGCGCGCAGCACCAGCTCGGGCAGCCGCTGCTCGGTGTCCAGCGCAGCGGGGCCGGCGGCGGTGAGCCCGAGCCGCAGGGCGCGCACCGCCCGGGTGTGCGAGGCGGTCACCGCCGTCCACGGGCGCGGCGGACCGACCACCGCCGCCCGCCCCTCCAGCGCCCGGAGCAGCGCCGGGCGGCTGCTGTCCCCGGCGTCGGGCACCAGCAGCACGGCCAGCTCGGCGGCCGGGTCGAGTCCCGGCTGGTCGTCGCTGACCTGCAGGGTGCGCGGGTCCAGGGACGCTCGCGCGCCGCGCACCTGGACCTCGGGGAGCAGCACGGCGGTGAGCGTCCGCGGCGGCGTCCAGTCGGCCCGCTCGGCGGCCGCGGTCAGGTCGTGCAGCGGCCGGCCGGCCAGCAGCAGGGCACCGAGCCGTTCCAGGTGGTGGCGGCGTGCCCGGCCGGTGGTCTCCAGCTCGTCGGTGTGCCCGGCGACGCTGGCGGCCGAGAGCTGGTCGATGTAGGCGAAGACCAGCTCGGCGAAGCGGGCCACCGACCCGACGGTGAGCCCGGCGGCCACGGCGGTGTCGCTCATGTGCCGCCAGGCCACCCGCGCGCCGACCCGGTAGGCGGCCAGCAGCGAGTCCATCGAGCGGCCGCTGCGGGCCTCGCCGCGGCCCAGCGCGTAGGCGCCGTCCAGCGCCGGGCCGATCGGCCGGCTCGGATCGACCTCGCCGGTGGCGGTGGCCAGGTTCAGGAAGCCGCCGAGGGCCAGCTGCACGGCGTTGGAGATCGCCCGGCCCATCTCCCCGGAGAAGGCGTCGGCGTAGCTGGGGACCTCCACCACGATCGTCGCCACGGTGCGTTCGGCGACCGCCGGCAGCTCGGCCTGCATGGCCGCCACGACCGGTGGCGGGAAGGTGATCAGCTCGCTCGTCGTCCTCACCTGCTTTGTTCGGAGGGGACAGAATCTACGCTCGCGTTCACGTCCAGGGCACAGGTGATTGAGGCGGGGGTGGGTAAGACTCAGTACATGACCGCTACCGTTCCGCGCCTGCCCTCGGCCCGGCCGGTGCTGGGCAGGCTGCGGGACCGGGTGATCCGGGTCGCCGAGCTGGCCACCACCCCGCTGCTGCCCTCGGACTACCTCGACCTGGTCGACCCGCTGCGCTCCGGCGCCGCCCTGCGCGGCCGGATCGAGGCGGTGCAGCCCGAGACCCGCGACGCCGCGACCATCGTGATCCGGCCCGGCCGGGACTGGCTGCCGCACACCGCCGGCCAGTACGTGCGGATCGGCATCGACATCGACGGCGTCCGGCAGTGGCGGGCCTACTCGATCACCTCGGTGCTCGGCCGGACCGACGGCCGGTTCACCATCACCGTCAAGGCCATCCCGGACGGCAAGGTGAGCAACCACCTGGTGCACCGGGTGCAGCCGGGCACGGTCGTGCAGCTGGACCAGGCCACCGGTGAGTTCGTGCTGCCCGAGCAGCGACCGGCCAAGGCGCTGTTCGTCACCGCCGGCTCCGGCATCACCCCGGTGATGGGCATCCTGCGCAACCACGTGCACGAGCACGAGGACGTCGTCCTGGTGCACTCCGCGCCCACCGCCGAGGACGTCATCTTCGGCGCCGAGCTGCGCGAGCTGGCCGCCGAGGGGAAGCTCCGGCTGGTCGAGCGGCACACCGAGACCGACGGCCTGCTGGACACCGCCGTCCTCGCCGGCATGGTGCCCGACCTGGGCGAGCGGTCGACCTGGGCCTGCGGCCCGGTCGGCATGCTCGAGTCCCTCGAGGAGTACTGGGCCGACGCCGGCATCGCCGACCAGCTGTACACCGAGCGGTTCCGCCCCCGGGTGCTGGTCACCGGGGAGGGCGGCACCGTCTCCTTCAGCCGCACCGGCACCACGCTGGACGTCGACGGCGCCACCCCGATCCTGGACGCCGCCGAGGACGCCGGGCTGCTCATGCCCAGCGGCTGCCGGATGGGCATCTGCTACGGCTGCGTGCTGCCGATGCGCGAGGGTGCCGTCCGCGATCTGCGCACCGGCGAGATCACCACTGCCGCGCCCGGGGACGGCGTGCTCATCCAGACCTGCATCAGCGCCGCCGCCGGCGCCTGCGACATCGACCACTGAACCGCCGCCCCCGAGAACAAGGAGCCGCACATGACCGCACTGCAGAACAAGACCGAGGACCCGATCGCGCACCTGAGCGCCGCGGACATCGAGGCCCTCGGGCTCGAGCTCGACGCCATCCGCCAGGAGGTCATGGACAGCCGCGGGGACGCCGACGCGGCCTACATCCGCAAGGTGATCGACGTGCAGCGCAAGCTGGAGCTGGCCAGCCGCGCCGTCCTGCTGCTGTCGAAGTTCCCGCCGGCCTGGATCGTGGGCACGGCCGGCCTGTCGGTCGCCAAGATCCTGGAGAACATGGAGATCGGGCACAACATCCTGCACGGCCAGTGGGACTGGATGCGCGACCCCAAGATCCACTCCACGACCTGGGAGTGGGACATGGCCAGCCCGGCCGACCAGTGGAAGCACTCGCACAACGAGCTGCACCACACGTACACGAACGTGATCGGCAAGGACAACGACCTCGGCTACGGCATCATGCGCGTGGACGAGGACCAGAAGTGGGTGCCGCTCTACCTGCTGCAGCCGGTGTGGAACTTCGTCAACGCCTGCTTCTTCGAGTACGGGATCGCCGCCTACGACCTGGAGCTGGGCAAGAACCTGGCCACCCCCGAGCGGCGGGCCGACCCCGGCTTCCGCGCTCGCGGCAAGGCGGTGCTCGCCAAGATCCGCAAGCAGGCGACCAAGGACTACCTGGTCCACCCGCTGCTGTCCGGGCCGTCGTTCCTGCCGACCCTGGCCGCGAACTTCACCGCCAACGTGGTGCGCAACCTCTGGTCGCACTCGGTGATCATGTGCGGGCACTTCCCGGAGGGCGTGGAGACCTTCGAGCGGACCTCGATCGAGGGCGAGTCCCGCGGTGAGTGGTACCTGCGCCAGATGCTCGGCTCGGCCAACATCTCCGGCAGCAAGGCCATGCACATCATGACCGGCAACCTGTCCCACCAGGTGGAGCACCACCTGTTCCCGGACCTGCCGAGCAACCGGTACGCCGAGATCGCGCCGAAGGTGCAGGCGCTGTTCGACCGCTACGGCCTGCGGTACCACTCGGCGTCGCTGCCCCGCCAGGTCGGCTCGGCCTGGCACAAGGTCATCCGGCTCTCGCTGCCCAACGGCTGGCTGGCCGCGACCACCCCGGCGAACGCGCCGGCCCAGGTGGCCAAGCTCTACAAGATGACCACCGGCGGCCCCAAGGTGCGCCGCCAGCTGCAGAACGCCGCGTAGCGCTCCGCGCACCTGCCGACGAGCCCCCCTCCGGACCGGAGGGGGGCTCGTCGTCGTCCGGCCGGCTCCCGGGGGCTACCGGCGCTTGGCGTAGCCGGCGAGGCCGAACTGCAGCAGGGCGAGCCCGCGCTGGCCGCGGGTGCGCAGCGCGGCGACCAGCTGCGGCCCCGACTCCCCGGCCAGCACCCGGTCGCGGGCCAGCTCCAGCAGCGCGGAGTACAGCCCCAGCACCGCGTTGGCGGCCAGCCACGGCTCGAGCTCGCCGGCGGTGGCGCGCGTCTCCAGGGTGATCTGCTCGGCCAGGGTCTCGGTGAGGGTGCCCAGGATCTCCCGCTCGCGGCCCTGCAGGGTGCGGCTGCCGCGGATGATCCGGGCCATCTCGGTCATGCCCTCGGCGGCGGCCGGCGCACCGAGCTGGCTCACCGCGGCCACCACGAAGTTGCCGGCCGCGGCGGCCACCGACTCACCGGCCGGGCGGCGCCGGACGGCCTCCAGCAGGGCGGCGCGCATCGGCGGGTCGGCCTCGAAGACCAGCCCCTCCTTGACGGGGAAGTGGTTGAAGACGGTCTTCTCCACCACGCCGGCGCGCTGCGCGATCTCCATCACGCTCACCGCGTCGAAGCCCCGCTCGGTGAACAGCTCGGCGGCGGCGTCCACGATCGCCTCGCGGGTGCGCTGCCGGCGCTGCTCGCGCAGGCTCGGTCCGCGCCGCTCGCGGCGGCGGGGACGGCGGCCCGGACCCGGCGCGTCGGCCGGGGCGGGGTTCGGTGCGGACGTGCCGGTGGCCGTGTCCGGTGCCTGCACCGGCAGCGTCGTGGTGGCGGGGTCGGCCGCCGACGCGTCGGTCGCACCGGAGCGCGGGTTCAGGGCCACGACCTGCGCGTTCGTGGTCTGCGCGGCGTCCTCGGACGGGGGCTGCCCGACCCCGTCCGGCGCCGTGCCGGCGGTAGCCGCCAGCGGGCCCGCCGCGGGGTGCGGAGCCGTCGCCGGATCGGGGCGCCCGGTGAGTTCCCGCACCAGGTCGTCGGCCAGGACGGTCGCTGTACTCCGGCTCGCGGAGGCCCCTGCAGTCACACCCGTCACGCTAGTGACGGGCCGGTCCCGTCCCCGGTGCACGACATGCGGTCAGCGCGATCCAGTCTGAGCCACTTTCCGGTGTCGCTCACGGTGCGTGGTCGGTTGGTAGCTGGTGCGCGTCGGAACCGGCGACCACCCGGCGCATGGCAGCATCGCCGCCATGCGCATCGGCACCCTGCGGCGCGGACGGGCGTCCGACACGGCCCCCGGCGTGACCGGCACCGCGCGACTGGACCGGCGGACGAAGAACCTCACCAAGCGTCTGCGTCCCGGCGACATCGCGGTCATCGACCACCTCGACATCGACCGGGTGAGCGCGGACTCCCTCGTCGGCTGCAAGGTCGCCGCGGTGGTCAACGTCGCGGCGAGCACGTCGGGCCGCTACCCGAACCTGGGCCCGGGGATCCTCGTCGACGCCGGCATCCCGCTCATCGACGGCGTCGGCAAGGACGTGCTCACCCAGCTCAAGGAGGGCACCGAGGTCCGGGTCGACGGCAACAAGCTCTACGCCGGCGACCAGGTGGTCGCCGAGGGGGTCGAGCAGACCGGCGAGACCGTCGCCGAGGCGATGGCGGAGGCCCGCGCCGGCCTCTCGGTCCAGCTGGAGGCCTTCGCGGCCAACACCATGGAGTACATGAAGCGCGAGCGCGCGCTGCTGCTGGACGGGGTCGGCGTCCCCGACGTCGCCACCCGGATCGAGGGCCGGCACGTCCTGGTCGTCGTGCGGGGGTACGACTACAAGGAGGACCTGCAGGCGCTGCGCCCCTACATCCGCGACTACCGCCCGGTGCTCATCGGCGTCGACGGCGGCGCGGACGCGCTCAAGGAGGCCGGCTACCAGCCGGACATGATCATCGGCGACATGGACTCCGTCAGCGACTCGGTGCTGCGCTGCGGCGCCGAGGTGGTGGTGCACGCCTACCCCGACGGGCGCGCCCCCGGGCTGCAGCGGGTCACCGACCTGGGCGTGGCGGCCATCACCTTCCCGGCCGCGGCCACCAGCGAGGACATCGCGATGCTGCTGGCCGACGAGAAGGGCGCCTCGCTGATCGTCGCCGTCGGCACCCACGCCACGCTCGTGGAGTTCCTGGACAAGGGCCGTGGCGGCATGGCCTCGACCTTCCTCACCCGGCTCCGGCTGGGCGGCAAGCTGGTGGACGCCAAGGGCGTCAGCCGGCTCTACCGCAGCCGCATCTCGACCCTCGCGCTCACCCTGCTCGTGCTCGCCGCCCTGCTGTCGATCGCGGCCGCGCTGGCCGTGTCCACCGCCGGCCGCGTGTACTTCGACCTGCTCATCGACCAATGGGACAGCTTCGTGTTCTGGTTGGAGAACCTCTTCTCGTGATCGACTTCCGCTACCACCTGGTCTCCCTGATCGCCGTGTTCCTCGCGGTGGCCCTGGGGATCGTCATCGGCACCACGCAGCTGAACGGGCCGGTGCTGACCAACCTGCAGGGCCAGGTGACCGCCCTGCAGAGCGACAAGCGGGCGTTGGAGGACCAGACGGAGGTGCTGCAGGACCAGCTGGACGACGTCGGCAGCTTCGAGGAGGCGGTCGGCCCCACGCTGGTCGCCGACAGCCTCACCGGCCGCAGCGTGGTGCTCGTGGTGGCCACCCCCGTGGAGACCTCGGTGATCGAGGGCGTCACCGCCCTGCTCGGCAGCGCCGGCGCAGCCGTGACCGGCACGATCCGGCTCACCGACGGCTACGCCGACCCCGCCGGGGACGCGGCCCTGACCAGCTACCTCGAGGGGCCGGGTGTGCCGACCACGGTGACCCTGCCGCCGGGCGCCGACGTCGGCCAGCAGACCGCCTCGCTGCTGGCCCAGGTGCTGATGGTCCCCGGCCCGGGCGCCGCCGATGCCGGCGTCCTGCCCAGCACCACCGACACCTCCACCGTGCTCGCCGCCCTCGAGCAGCTGGGCGTGCTGAGCAAGGACACCTCCTCGGTGAGCCCGGCCGACCACGCCGTGGTGCTCACCGCCGGCGTCCTCGACGGCGACGACGCGAGCGCCCGGGCGGCTGCCCTGCTGCAGCTGGCCACGGCCCTGGACGGCGAGGGCTCCGGTGCGGTCGTCGCCGGTGACCCCGCCTCCGCCGGGGACGGCGGCCTGGTCGCGACCGTGCGCGCCGACCCGGAGGTCACCACCACGCTCTCCACGGTGGACAACGTGACCGCGGCGGCCGGCCGGATCAGCACGGTGCTGGCGCTGGCCGCCGAGGGCCGTGGCACGTCGGGGGAGTACGGCGTCGGCGAGGACACCAAGCCGGTCCCGCCGCCGGCGTCATGAGCAGCGCACGTCGCCGCGCCGGTCTGGCCGCCGCCGGCGCGGTCGCGGCCCGCGCCGGGGTGGTCGGTGCAGCGCGGCTGAGCGCCTCCGCCGCCGGCGCCCCGTGGCGCCGCACCAACTACGCCCGCCGCCCGGTGACGCTGCTCGGCGGCCCGGTGCTGGCCGCGGCCGCCACCGGCAGCGCGGTGGTCGGGGCCCCGGCCGGGCAGCGCACCGCCGCTGCGGTGGTCGGCGTGGTCGCCGGCGTCGTCGGCGGCTACGACGACCTGGCCGGCGCCCGGCCGGAGCAGGCCCGGGACAAGGGGCTGGCCGGGCACCTGGCGGCGCTGCGCGCCGGCCGGGTCTCCGCGGGCGCGGTCAAGGTCGCCGGCATCGGCGCGGCCGCCGCGGTCGCCGCGGTGCTGGTGAAGGACCCCGCTGCCCCCCACGCCTCGCTCCGCTCTGCCCGGGACCCTGCAGCGGGACCGTTCCACGGCCTCACCGTGGTCGACGGCGTGCTCACCACCGGCCTCGTCGCCGGGACGGCGAACCTGCTCAACCTGCTCGACCTGCGCCCGGGGCGGGCCGGCAAGGCCGCCGTCCTGCTCGCCGGTGCGACCCTGGGCGGCCCCGGCGGGAGCCTGGTCGCCGGGCCGCTGGGGGCCACCCTCGGCGTGCTCCCCGCGGACCTCGGTGAGCAGGTGATGCTCGGGGACTGCGGCGCCAACGCCGTCGGTGCGCTGCTCGGGCTCCGGCTGGCCGGGCTCCCGGGCCGTGCGTCCCGCGTCGGCATCCTGGCCGTGGTCACCGCGCTCACCCTGGCGAGTGAGAAGGTCAGCTTCACCCGGGTCATCGAGTCGACCCCGGGGCTGCGGGAGCTCGACCGGCTCGGCCGCCGCCCGGCGTGAGCACGCCCAGCTGCGGCGGGCGGCGGTGACCGGCCGGCGGCTCGCCCAGGGTGCGGCCGGTGCCGCCCTGCTCATCTCGGTGCTGACCCTGCTGTCCCGGTTGGCCGGGTTCGGGCGCACCGTCGTCTTCACCAACGCGGTGGGCGCGGGCACCACGGCGGCCAGCTACCTGGCCGCCAACAACGTGCCCAACATCGTCTTCGAGGTGGTCGCCGGGGGCGCGCTGGCGAGCCTGGTGGTGCCGATGCTGGCCGGTGGCATCGCCGCCGGGGACCGCGAGCAGGTGCGCGGCACCGCGTCGGCGCTGCTGGGCTGGACGCTGCTGGTGCTCGTGCCGCTGGCCGCCGCGCTGGCGTTGCTGGCCCACCCGATCGCCGGCGCGCTGCTGGGCGGCGGCGGCGCCGCGGACCAGGCGAAGGTCGACCTGGGCGCCCGCTTCCTGCTGGTCTTCGCCCCGCAGGTGGTGCTCTACGGCCTGGCCGTGGTGCTCACCGGCGTGCTGCAGGCGCACCGCCGGTTCGCCGGGCCCGCGCTGGCGCCGCTGCTGTCCACGGTGGTGGTGTCCGCCGCCTACCTGGTCTTCGCCGGCATCGGTGGCGACCGCGACGTGGCCGGGCTGTCCGGCACCGCCGAGCTGGTGCTCGGGGTCGGGACGACGCTGGGCGTGGTGGCGCTGGCCGGCTCGCTGGTGCTGCCGCTGCGCCGGCTGCACCTCGGGCTGCGGCCCGGCCTGCGCTTCCCGGTCGGCGCCGCACCGCGGGTGCGCCGGCTGGCCGTCGCCGGGGTGGTCACCCTGGCCGGGCAGCAGCTGGTCGCGGTGGTGGCGATCCGGCTGGCCAACTCCGACGCCCCGGCCAGCACCCAGACCGTGTACTTCGCCGGCATGACGGTGTTCCTGCTGCCCTGGGCGGCGCTGGCCGTGCCGCTGGCCACCTCGGTGTACCCGGCGCTGACCGAGCGCGCCGCGCTGGGCGACCGGACCGGCTACGCCCGCACGCTCGCCCCGACCGTGGTGCTGGTGCTGGTGGGTTCGGCGGTCGCGGCCGCCGGGCTGGTCGCCGTTTCCGGGCCGATGGCGCGGGTCTTCCTGGCCTCCGCGGACGACGCCGGGCACCTGCACCGGACGATCGCGGCGTTCGCCCCGGGGCTGCTCGGCTACGGCCTGGTGGCGGTGCTGACCCGGGCGCTGTACGCCCGCGGGCTGTGGCGGGCGCCCACCGTCTGCGTCGCCGGCGGCTGGCTGGTGGCCGTCCTGGCCGACCTGGTGCTCGCCGGCACGTTGCCCGACGCCGACCGGGCGCTGGCGCTGGGCGCCGGCCACAGCACCGGGGTGACCGTCGCCGGTGCGGCGCTGCTGGCCGTGGTCGCCCGGGAGGCCGGTGCCCCGGCGCTGGCCGGGGTGGCCCGCACCGGCCTGCCCGCACTGCTCGCCGGCGCGCTCGGCGGGGCGGCCGGGCTGCTGACCGCCCGGGCGCTGGGCGCCGACCCGGTGCCCGGTGGCGTGCCCGCCGCGATCGGCACCGGCGTGGTCGCCGGCGCGGTCGTGCTGGTGGTGGCGACGGCGGTCATGATGGTCACCGCCCGACGGCCGCTGCTGGCCGCGGTGCACGGGCTGCGCGCGCCGAGCGGGGAACGCGCGCCGAGCGGGGGAGAGGTGGCCGATGTCTGAGCCGGACGGGCGCTCCACGGCCCCGCTGCGCGACCGCCGGATCGCCGAGGTGCTGGCCACCAGCACCGGCGGCGTCGGCACCCATCTGCGTTCGCTGCTGGTCCCGCTGGGCCGGGCCGGCGCCGCGGTGCGGGTCTGCGGCCCGCGGGCCACCGAGGAGCTGTTCGCGTTCACCGCCACCGGCGCGGACTTCCGCGAGGTGGGCATCTCCGCCGGCCTGGCGCCGGCCGCGGACCTGCGGGCGGTGCTGGCGCTGCGCCGGGCCACCGCCGGCGCCGACCTGGTGCACGCCCACGGCCTGCGCGCCGGCCTGGTCGCCGCCGCCGCCCGCCGGCTCACCGGGGAGCGCCGCCCGCTCGTGCTCACCCTGCACAACGCGCTGCCCGGCGGGGGTGGGCTGAAGCGGCGGGCGCTGCAGTCGGCGGAGGCGGCCACCATCCGCGGCGCCGACGTCGTCCTCGCCGCCTCCGGTGACCTGGCCGAGAACGCCCGCCGGCTGGGCGCCCGCGACGTCCGGGTGGCCCCGGTCGCCGCGCCGCGGTTGCCGCCCGCGGAGCGGCCGCGGGTCGAGGTGCGCCGCGACCTCGGGCTGCACGAGGACCAGCAGGCCCTGATCGTGGCGGTCGGCCGGCTGCACCCGCAGAAGGGTTACGACGTGCTGCTGGACGCGGCCGCGCGGTGGGCGGCCGACGCCCGGCTGCGGCCGGCGCCGGTGGTGGCCATCGCCGGGGACGGCCCGCTGCACGCCGAGCTGTCCGCCCGGATCCGCGCCGAGCAGCTGCCGGTGACGCTGCTCGGTCGCCGCACCGACGTCGCCGACCTGCTCCGGGCCGCCGACGTCTGCGTGCTGCCCTCGGTCTGGGAGGCCCGTTCGCTCACCGCCCAGGAGGCGCTGCGCGCCGGGACGCCGCTGGTGGCCACCGCCGTCGGCGGCATCCCCGAGCTCGTCGGGGACGCCGCGGAGCTGGTGCCGGCCGGGGACGCCGGGGCGCTGGCCGACGCGGTCGACCGGGTGCTCGCCGAGCCGGCGCGGATCGCCCGGCTGTGCGCGGCGGGCCCCCGGCAGGCGGCCGGCTGGCCGGACGAGGCGGCCACCGCCCAGCAGCTGGTCGACCTCTACGCCGAGCTGCTCGGCGTGCCGGGAGCCCGCCGGTGAGCCGAGCGCGCCACCTGCTGCTGCCGCTCCTGCTGGTGCTGGTCGGCGGGCTGCTCGCCGGCACCGCGGCACCGGCGGCCGCTGCGACCGACGACGAATGGCACGCCGACCGGGTGCTGTCCATCGGCGTGCCGGGCCTGGTGTGGTCGGATCTGGACCCCCAGCGCACCCCGCAGCTGGAGGCGCTGGCCGGCGACTCGGCGATCGGCGCGCTGTCGGTGCGGGCCGCCCGCTCGACCACCTGCTTGCTCGACGGCTGGGCGAGCCTGGGCGCGGGCAACCGGGCCCGCTACCCGGGGCCGGTCGAGCCGGTGGAGGAGGTCGACCCGGCCCCGACGACCGATCCCGCGGCGACCGAGGGCACCGCGCCCGCCCCGGCGCCCGCGGTCGACGCCCGGTTGTCCTACTGCGGGCTGGAGGAGCAGGTCACCGAGGTGGGCCTGGCCGAACCCGAGCGCACCGTCGCCCGGGTGGCCGCCGACGAGGCGACCGCCGGGTTCGGCGCGGAGCCCGGGGCGCTGGGGCAGGCCGTCTCCTGCAGCTCGGTGGTGGGCCGGGCGGCGTCCCTGGCGGTGGCCGGGGAAGGCGCCACGTACACCGTGCGTGACACCCTGCCGACCGAGGACGCCGGGCTGACCTCGCTGCTGGCGGAGTGCCCGCTGACCCTGGTCTCGCTGGGGCAGCTCAGCGACGCCGCGGCCCCCGGCGCCGAAGCCACCGACGACGGCACGCTGCCCACCGCGCGGGAGGCCGCGGTGGCCTCGGTGGACGCCGCGGTCGGCCGGCTGCGGGCCGCGGCCGACGCGCTGCCGGGGAGCACGCTGCTGCTGCTGCAGGGCATCTCCGAGGTCAACGGCGGCCGCCCGCAGCTGCACGTGGCGATGGCGGCCGGCCCGGGGATGACGGCGGGCTGGCTGACCTCGGCCAGCACCGGCCGGGCGCCGTTCGTCCAGCTGATCGACGTCGCGCCGACGGTGCTGCGGGCCCTGGACCTGGACCCGCCGGCGTCGATGAACGGTCAGCCGTTCACCGTCACCGGGGGTCGACCGGCCCTGACCGAGGCGCTGGCCGAGCTGGAGCGGGCCAACACCCGCGCGGTCGTCCACTACCGCAGCACCGGCACCACCTTCTGGCTGCTGGTGGTGCTGGACGCCGGGGTCGTGCTCGCCGGGCTGCTCACCCTGGGCGGCTGGGACCGCGGCTGGCTGCCGCGCCGGGCCGGCCGGGTGGGCACGTGGCTGCGCGGACGGCGCCCGCTGCGGGCCGGGCGGGCGCCGCTGCGGCTGCTCGCCCTGGGCGCCGCCGCGCTACCGGTGGCGACCTACCTGGCCAACCTGGTGCCGTGGGAGCGCAGCGGTTCCCCGGGCTGGGCGCTGGCCGGCTCGGTGGCCGGCGCGACGCTGCTGGTCGCCGGCGTCGCCGCGGCCGGGCCGTGGCGCTCACGGCGGCTCGGCCCCGCCGTCGTCGTCCTGGCCGTCACGCTGGCCACGCTGGTCGGCGACGTGCTCACCGGTTCGCACCTGGAGCTGGACGGGCTGCTGGGCTACGACCCGATCGTGGCCGGCCGGTTCGCCGGCTACGGCAACCTGACCTTCGGGCTGTTCTCGGTCAGCGCGCTGCTGCTCACCGCGGCCGCCACCGCGGCCCTGGCCCGCCGTGTCGCGCGGCCCACCCGGGCGCACCGGCTGCTGCCGGTGCTGGCCGCCGGGGTGGTCTGCGTCGGGCTGATCGGGGCACCGCAGCTGGGCCGCGACTTCGGCGGGGTGCTCGCGGCCGTGCCCGGCTTCGCGCTGCTGGGGATGCTGCTGGCCCGGATCCGGGTGACGGTGACCCGGCTGGTCGGCGTGCTGGCCGCCGCCGTGGGGGTCGTCGGTGCCGTCGCGGTGCTGGACTGGCTGCGCCCGCCGGCGCAGCGCACCCACCTGGGCCGGTTCGTCGCGCAGCTGCTGGACGGGCAGGCGTGGACGGTGGTCAGCCGCAAGGCCGAGGCCAACGTGGCGATCCTGCTGGGCAGCGCGCTGGCCTGGACGCTGCTGGTCGCCCTGGTCGCCGCCGGCTGGCTGCTGCGACCGGGCGGGCTGCTGCGCAGCCGCACCGGCCGGCCCGCCGCCGGCCTGCCCACCGAGGACCTGCGCGTGCTGCGGGCCGGGCTGACCGCGATCGCGCTCAGCCTCACCGTGGGCGCGCTGGCCAACGACAGCGGGGTCGCGCTGCCGGCGACCGCCGCGACGCTGCTGGTGCCGCTGCTGGTCTGGTTGGTGGCCGGTGCCCCGGCGGACGTCGTCGATCCGGCGGCGGAGGACGCGGAGCCCGGTGTTAACGTGGGCGTCCGTGGGTCGACTGGCAGAACCTCGTGACCGCGGACCTCTTCTCCCCAACTCCCAGCCGACGAAGTTCGTCTTCGTCACCGGCGGCGTCGTGTCGTCCCTGGGCAAGGGCCTGACCGCAAGTTCCCTGGGGGCGCTGCTCTCCAGCCGTGGCCTGCGGGTCACCATGCAGAAGCTGGACCCCTACCTCAACGTGGACCCGGGGACGATGAACCCCTTCCAGCACGGGGAGGTGTTCGTCACCGAGGACGGCGCCGAGACCGACCTGGACGTCGGGCACTACGAGCGGTTCCTGGACACCGACCTCTCCGGCCGGGCCAACGTGACCACCGGCCAGGTGTACTCGAACGTGATCGCCAAGGAGCGGCGCGGGGAGTACCTGGGCGACACGGTCCAGGTGATCCCGCACATCACCAACGAGATCAAGGCCCGCATCCTCGCCGGCGCCGACGCCGCCGACCGGGTGGACGTGGTGATCACCGAGATCGGCGGCACGGTCGGCGACATCGAGTCGCTGCCGTTCCTGGAGGCCGCCCGGCAGGTGCGGCACGAGATCGGCCGGGACAACTGCTTCTTCCTGCACATCTCGCTGATCCCCTACATCGCGCCCTCCGGTGAGCTGAAGACCAAGCCCACCCAGCACTCGGTGGCCGCGCTGCGCAGCATCGGCATCCAGCCCGACGCGCTGGTCTGCCGCTCGGACCGGCCGATCAACGAGGGCATCAAGCGCAAGATCGGCCTGATGTGCGACGTGGACGCCGAAGGGGTCACCTCCTGCCCGGACGCGCCGTCGATCTACGACATCCCGAAGGTGCTGCACCGCGAGGGGCTGGACGCCTACGTCGTCCGACGGCTCGGGCTGCCGTTCCGGGACGTCGACTGGACGGTGTGGGGCGATCTGCTGGACCGGGTGCACCAGCCCAAGCAGACGGTGACCGTCGCGCTGGTCGGCAAGTACATCGACCTGCCCGACGCCTACCTGTCGGTGACCGAGGCGCTGCGGGCCGGCGGGTTCGCCCACCACGCCCGGGTGCAGATCCGCTGGGTGCCCTCCGACGACTGCTCGACCCCCGAGGGGGCTGCGGCGGCGCTGGCCGGGGTGGACGGCGTGTGCGTGCCCGGCGGGTTCGGGGTGCGCGGCATCGAGGGCAAGCTCGGCGCGATCCAGCACGCCCGGGTCAACGGCATCCCGACCCTGGGGCTGTGCCTGGGTCTGCAGTGCATGGTCATCGAGGTGGCCCGCGACCTGGCCGGCATCCCGGACGCCAACTCCACCGAGTTCGACCCGGAGACCCCGGACGCCGTCATCGCCACCATGGCGACCCAGGTCGACGTGGTGGCCGGCCGGGGCGACATGGGCGGCACCATGCGGCTGGGCAGCTACCCGGCCGCGCTGGCCAAGGGCTCGGTCGTGGCCGCGGCCTACGGGGCCACCGAGATCACCGAGCGGCACCGGCACCGCTACGAGGTGGCCAACGCCTACCGGGACCGGCTCACCGCCGCCGGCCTGGTCTTCTCCGGCACCTCGCCGGACGGCACCCTGGTCGAGTTCGCCGAGCTGCCCGCCGACGTCCACCCGTTCTTCGTCGGCACCCAGGCGCACCCGGAGCTGAAGAGCCGGCCGACCCGGCCGCACCCGCTGTTCGCCGCGTTCGTGGCCGCCGCCGGCAGCTACCAGGACTCGGCGCGGCTGCCGGTGCCGAACGAGGAGCCGGTGGGCATCTGATGGCCCACGACTACGAGCTGCTGGGCACCGAGGAGGTCTACGCGGGGCGGGTCATCTCGCTGCGCAAGGACACCGTGGCCATGCCCGGGGGCGGGGACAGCGTGCGCGAGGTCGTCCACCACCCCGGCGCCGTGGGCATCGTCGCGCTGGACGACGAGGACCGGGTGGTGATGCTGCGCCAGTACCGGCACCCGGTGCGTGCGCACCTGTGGGAGCTGCCCGCCGGTCTGCGCGACGTCGACGGCGAGCCGCCGGTGGAGACCGCCCGCCGGGAGCTGGCCGAGGAGGCCCAGCTGGCCGCGCAGCGGTGGTCGCTGCTGACCACCCAGCACCCCTCGCCGGGCTTCTGCGACGAGCTGGTGCTGCTCTACCTGGCCGAGGGGCTCTCCGAGATCGCCCGCCCCGAGGGCTTCACCGTGGAGCACGAGGAGCTGGACATGACCGTCGAGCGGGTGCCGCTGGCCGAGGCCGTCCAGTGGGTGTTCGACGGCACGGTGCGCAACTCCCTCGCCGTGATCGGGCTGCTCGCCGCCGCCCAGCTGCGGGCCGGCTCGCCCAGGCTCCGCCCGCTCGACGCCACCTGATCGTCCTACCCCGGGGCCAGCGTCGCCCGGGTGCTGCAGACCGTCGCCGTCGAGGGCTGCCGATCGGTGCGCAGCGTCGTGCTGCCGCTGGCCCGGCTGACCGTGGTGACCGGCCGAACGGGTCGGGGAAGTCCAGCGTCCACCGGGTGCTGCGGCTGCTCGCGGCCACGGCCTGCGGTGGGGCGGTGCGGGCGCTGGCCGCCGAGGGCGGCCTGGAGTCGGTGCTGTGGGCGGGCCGGAGCAGTTCGGGTCCGCGGTGCGCCGGGGCACGGAACCGGTCACCGGGACGGTCCGCCGCGGAGCTGTCCGACGGCACGCTGCGCTTCCTGCTGTGGGCGGCGGCGCTGCTCACCCCGCGGCCGCCGGAGCTGTTCGTGCTCACCGAGCCCGAGCCCGAGACCAGCCTGCACCCGGAGCTGCCGGCCCCGCCGGCCGCCATGATCGCCCGTGCGGCCGCCCGCACCCAGGTCGTGGTGGTCACCCACTCCGCGGCGCTGCGGCGGGCCGTCGAGGTCGTCGGCGAGGGCCTGGACCGGCACGACGTGGAGCTGGAGAAGCCGCTGGGGGAGACGGTGATCGCCGGCCAGGGTCTGCTGGACCGGCCGACCTGGCCCTGGCCCGCGCGGTGAGCCGGGTGCGGGTGCGGGCGGCTACGGTGAGCCGGTGCTGACACACGACCAGGCCCTGTCCCTGCTCCAGGCCGCGCGCGAGGAGTCCACCACGCTCGGCGTCCCGATGTCCTTCGCCGTGATGGACCCCGGCGGCCACCTCGTCGCCCTCGTCCGGATGGACGGCGCTCCGTGGATCTCCGCCGACGTGGCGCAGGGGAAGGCCTGGACGGCGGCCGCCTACGGCGCCCCCAGCGCCGCGCAGAAGGCGAAGATGGAGCCGATGCCGAACTTCGCCACCGCGCTGACGGGGATGACCCACGGCCGGTTCACCCCGCAGACCGGTGCGGTGCCGGTGTACTCCGACGGCCAGCTGCTGGGTGCGCTCGGTGGCAGCGGCGGCACCGGCCAGCAGGACGAGGACGTCTGCGCGGCCGCCGTGGCTGCCTGCGGGTTCACCGTCAGCTGACCGTCAGTCCGGGGCGCGCAGCCCCAGCCGGTCGAGCTCCAGCCCGGCGAGCGCGCGCAGCGCCGCCGGGTCGCCCGCCCGCCAGCCGGCCCCCGTGCCGGCCGGCAGGCGGGCCAGCTGGGGGAGCGGTGCGGTGGCCATCGCCCGGGCGGCGAGCAGCTCGAGGTCGACCGTCCCGGACGCGCCGTGGGCCAGCAACCGGTCGGCGGCGCTCGCCTCCCGGTACCAGCCCAGCCGCCAACGCAGCCAGCGCAGCAGCAGCCAGCCGACCGGCAGCACCACCAGCACGACGGCGAGCACCGTGGCCAGCGTGGCCACCGCAGCCGAGGCGCCTTCGCCCGCGCCGGTGACCGACCCGCCCGCATCGCCCAGGGCGTCGAAGGGCCTGGCCAGCTCGTCGCCGACCACCGGGACGCCGTCGGCCGCGCCGGCCGCGGAGCCCATGGTGTCCGAGATCGACCGGCCCAGGTCGGCCACCGCCCGGCCCGGTTCGGCCAGCATCAGCACCGCCCGGTGCACCACCCGGGCGACCAGCACCCAGAGCACAGCCCAGGCCAGCAGCCCCAGGTCGGCGGCGACCTGCCGGGTGCGGCGGTCGGGTCGGTCGGCGTACAGGCGCATCGGGAGGGCTCCGTGGGAAGGGCGTCGGGAGGGTGTCGGGAGGGCCGCAGTGGCTCCCCGGCATCGTCCGGCAGCGCGGCGGGGACGGCGATGCGAACCCAGCCCCGTCGGGTCGGTCAGCGCCCGATCGCGTCCAGCTCGCGGATGTCCTCGGCGGGGAGCTGCAGCCCCGCGCCGGCGACGTTCTCGCGCAGGTGGGCCGTCGACGAGGTACCGGGGATCAGCAGGATGTTCGGCGACCGCTGCAGCAGCCAGGCCAGCGCGACCGCCACGGCGTGGTGGACAGCCGGGTGGCCACGGCCGCGAGCGCGGCGGACTGCAGCGGCGTGAAGCCGCCGAGCGGGAAGAAGGGCACGTAGGCGATGCCCGCGTCGACGAGGGTGTCGATCAGACCGTCGTCCGTGCGGTGGGCCAGGTCGTACCTGTTCTGCACGCACACGACGGGGGCGATCGACCGAGCCTCGGTGACCTGGTCGGCGGTCGCGTTGCTCACGCCCAGGTGCCGGACCAGGCCCTGCCGCTGGAGCTCGACGAGGGTCCCGAACGGCTCGGCGAGCGAGCCCGGCACCGGCCCCTCGGCGTCGCCGAGCCGGAGGTTCACCAGGTCGAGGACGTCGAGTCCGAGGGAGTCGAGGTTCTCCTGGACCTGGCGGCGGATGTCCGCCGGCCGGCGGGCCGTGGGCCAGCCGCCCTGGGCGTCCCGGGTCGCGCCGACCTTGGTCGCGATGTGCGGCGGACCGGGGTAGGGGTGCAGCGCCTCCCGGATGAGCTGGTTGGTGATGCGCGGGCCGTAGGCGTCGCCGGTGTCGATGTGGTGATGCCCAGGTTCGCGGTGCCGCCGGGGAGCGTCGTGGAGAGCGTGCTCATGGTTCTGCCTCTCGTGGGTCAGCTGGGGTGGTGCCGATCGGCTCCCGGTCCCACGGTGCTCAGCGCACTTCCCGACGGGAAGCAGGCACCTCGGGGTGCGTAGGTCACCGGCACGTAGGTCACCAGCAGGGAAGAAGGTCACGACGGCGACGAGGACGGCGGCACAGCAGCGGGCACAGGCCAAGGCGGGGTACGACGCCTTCCTGGCGGCCTGCCCCAGCCGCCAGCTGCTCGACCGGATCTCCGACACGTGGGTCGGGCTGGTGCTGGCCGCCCTGGGCAGCGGCCCGGACTGCGCCGGTGGGCCCCGGCCGATGCGCTGCTCGGAGCTGGCCCGGCTGCTGGCCGGCGTGAGCCAGAAGATGCTCACCCAGACGCCGCGGGGCCTGGAGCGCGACGGTCTGGTCACCCGCACCGTGACGGCCACCGTGCCGGTCACGGTCAGCTACGAGGCGACCGACCTCGGTCTCTCCCTGCACCAGCTGATGCGCGGCCTCGAGGCCTGGGCCGAGCAGCACATGGACGACGTGCTCGCCGAGCGCGCGACGTACGACGCCCGGGTCTCCTGACTCCGGCTGCCGGTCCGGCGACCGGCCGGGGCCGGCTGCGCCGATCCGGCCCGCTGCGTGCCTAGACTCCGGCGCAGGTGCGGCCCCGACCGGGCCGCCCACGACGCGGTGGCGGCTCCGGCACCCCGAGGGCGCTCGCCGAGACGGGGAGTCCTGCCATGCGGGTCGGTGTCGCCCGAGAGGTCGAGAACCGCGCGTGCCTGCCCTCGGTGACCCGGCCGGACGTGCTGGGGCAGGAGGTGTCGTCCTGACCGCGCTGACCGCGCTGACCGGCACCGGACCGGCCGTGGCGCGGGTGGTCTCCGGTTACCTGGACCACCTGACCGTCGAGCGCGGCCTGGCCGCCAACACGATCACCTCCTACCGCCGTGACCTGCGCCGCTACGCCGAGTTCCTCGCCGCGGCCGGCGTCGAGGGGCTGGGGGAGGTGGGGGAGTCCGACGTCGCGGCGTTCCTGGTCGCGCTGCGCACCGGGGACGACACCCACCCACCGCTGTCGGCGACGTCGGCGGCCCGCGCGGTGGTCGCCGTCCGCGGGCTGCACCGCTTCGCCCTGCTCGACGGGGCGATCAGCGACGACGTCGCGGCCGAGGTCAAGCCGCCGGCCCCGGCGCGCCGGCTGCCCAAGGCGATCCCGGTGGAGCAGGTGGAGGCGCTGCTGACCGCGGCGGCCGCGGTGGAGGGACCGCGCGGGCTGCGGGACCGGGCGCTGCTGGAACTGCTGTACGGCACCGGCGCGCGCATCTCCGAGGCCGTCGGGCTGGCCGTGGACGACGTCGACGCTGCGGGCGACCCGAGCAGGGCGTCGGTGCGGCTGGCCGGCAAGGGCGGCAAGGAGCGGGTCGTGCCGGTGGGCAGCTACGCCGTCCGCGCGGTGCAGGACTACCTGGTCCGGGCCCGGCCGGCGCTGGCGCTCAAGTCCCGGGGCGGGGTGCGCGGTGGTGCGCTGTTCCTCAACGCCCGCGGCGGTGCGCTGTCCCGGCAGAGCGCCTGGACGATCCTGCGGGACGCCGCCGAGCGGGCCGGCATCGATGCCGAGCTGTCCCCGCACACGCTGCGGCACTCCTTCGCCACCCACCTGCTCGACGGCGGCGCCGACGTCCGCGTGGTGCAGGAGCTGCTCGGGCACGCCTCGGTGACGACCACCCAGGTCTACACGCTGGTCACCGTGGAGCGGCTGCGCGAGGTCTACGCCAGCAGCCACCCGCGCGCGCTGCGCTGAGGGTCAGCCCGCCGCGGCGAGCAGGCCGCGCACCAGGGCGACGTGCTCGGGGCGCGCCGGGGTCCGGTGCTGCCACGTCGCCGCCAGCCCGATCGCGCCCACCCGACCGGTGGCCACCAGCGCCCGGACGGCGGTGAGCAGCTCGTCGACGCGGACGCCGCCGGCCGCCGGGTAGAGCAGGTCGGGCACCTCCGCGGGCGTGCACACGTCCACGTCCACGTGCACGTAGAGGTCGCCGTCCGGTACGGCTGCGGTCAGGTCGGCCAGCTGGACCCGGACGACGGCGGAATCGGCGAGCAGCGCGTGCTCGCCGGGGTCGGTGTCCCGGGCGTCGACGAGCACCGCACGGTGCTCCGGCACCGGGCGCAGGCCCAGGGCCGCCGGCAGGGCCAGGTCGCCGCGGCCGACGGCGAGGGCGAGCGGGAAGCCACCCAGGTAACCGGAGGTGGTGGTGTCGACGGTGTGGAAGTCCGCGTGCCCGTCCAGCCAGACGATCGAGGGATCGCGGCCGGCGCGCTGCAGGCCGGCCAGCACGCCGAGGGCGGTCGTGCAGTCACCGGAGGCGACCACGGCCGGGCCGCTCCGCACGGCGCCGGCCACCCGCTCGTAGAGCACGGCCATCCGGGCCCACGGGTCGCCCGGCGGCAGGTCGGCGGTGATCTCCGCGTCGGCGGGCACGCCCGGGTCGAACGGGTCGAGCCGGTCGTCGAGGTGGTACGGGACGCGCAGCAGACGCATGTCGACATGTTGCCGGGTCGACCCGGTCACGGTTCCCCGCGGGCCTGCCGAGAAGGGAGGCGGGAGAACGGGACGGCGGCTTCCCCCCGCCGACCGCACACGTCCGCCCACCGGAACCGCACCCGGTCCCCGGTCCACCGAGCACCCCAGGGAAGAGGCACAGACGATGTCGACACGAGCCGAGGCGGCGGCCTCCGCCGTCGCGCTCCCGCGCGGAGGGGCCCCGGCGGGCGATGCCGAGATGGGCATCCCGACGAGCCGCGTCGACCCCGCCAAGGCGCGGCAGCGGAAGCTGCCGGACCCGCGGCCGATCACCTCCCACGGGCCGGCCCGGATCATCGCCATGTGCAACCAGAAGGGTGGCGTCGGCAAGACCACGTCGACCATCAACCTGGGGGCGGCCCTGGCCGAGCACGGCCGCAAGGTGCTGCTGGTCGACCTGGACCCGCAGGGCGCGCTGTCGGTGGGCCTCGGCATCCCGTCGCAGGCGCTGGACCGCACCATCTACAACGCGCTGATGGAGCGGGACACCACGCTGGCCGACGTCCGGGTGGCCACCAACGTGCCCGGCCTGGACCTGGTGCCCAGCAACATCGACCTGTCGGCCGCCGAGGTGCAGCTGGTCAGCGAGGTCGCCCGCGAGCAGACCCTGATGCGGGTGCTCGCCTCGGTGCGCGAGGAGTACGACTACGTGCTCATCGACTGCCAGCCCTCGCTGGGCCTGCTCACGGTGAACGCGCTCACCGCCGCCCAGGGTGTGATCATCCCGCTGGAGTGCGAGTTCTTCTCCCTCCGCGGCGTGGCCCTGCTGGTGGACACCATCGACAAGGTCAAGGAGCGGCTCAACCCGTCCCTGGAGGTCTCCGGGATCCTGGCCACCATGTACGACACGCGCACCGTGCACTGCCGCGAGGTGTTCAGCCGGGTCGTCGAGGCCTTCGGCGACACCGTCTTCCAGACCGTCATCGGCCGCACCGTCCGCTTCCCGGAGACCACCGTCGCCGGGCAGCCGATCACCCAGTGGGCACCCACCTCGTCGGGCGCCGCGGCGTACCGCGACCTGGCCAAGGAGGTCCTCGCACTGTGACCCGCCGCCCTGTCCTCCCCGGCGCGGCCGAGCTGTTCCGCCGCACCGACACCCCGGCGGCACCGCCCGCGCCGGTCACCGAGCTGGCCACGCTGGCCGCGGCGCAGTCCTCCCCGGCGCTGCGTCCGGGCACGCCCGGCTCGCGCACCCCGGAGCCGGAGACGACGTCGCCGGCCGGCAACCCGCCGCTGACCCTGGTGCACGACGCCGCCGGTGGCGCGCCGCGGATCGTCGTCGACGAGCTGGCCTCGCACCGCGCGACCATGCCCAGCGCAGCACCGCGCCAGGTGCGCACCACCAGCGACAGGGCGCGCACCCGGCACGAGGAGAAGATCACCGTCTACTGCTCGGCCGACGAGCTGCTCGCGCTGGAGACCGCCCGGCTCACGCTGCGCGGCCAGCACGGCGTCGCCGCCGACCGTGGCCGCATCGTCCGCGAGGCGATCGCCGTCCTGCTGGCCGACCTCGAGGTGCACGGCGAGGACTCGGTGCTGGTCCGGCGGCTGCGCAAGAACTGAGCACGTCGTCGTCCGCACGGACGACACCGCGGCCGTGGGCCGATCCGGTCGTGCTGAGCCGTTCGGTCCGACCCGGTCGGGAGCCCGCCGGCCTCCGCGACCGGATCGGACCACGCCGAGGCGGTGATCAGCGCATCTAGGCTGGGGACGTGACCGCTGCCGCGCCCTCGGAGGTCGGCAGCGGGCGGTTCACCGTCCGGCTGACCAACTTCGAGGGCCCGTTCGACCTGCTGCTGCAGCTCATCGGCAGGCACAAGCTCGACGTCACCGAGATCGCGCTGTCCACGGTCACCGACGATTTCATCGCCCACCTGCGGGCGCTGGGCGACGAGCTGGACCTGGACCAGGCGAGTGAGTTCCTGGTCGTCGCCGCCACGCTGCTGGACCTCAAGGCGGCCCGGTTGCTGCCGGCGGCCGACGTCGAGGACGCCGAGGACCTGGAGCTGCTGGAGGCCCGGGACCTGCTGTTCGCCCGGCTGCTGCAGTACCGGGCCTACAAGCAGGCGGCGGATTTCCTGCGCCGGCGCGAGGCCGAGGCCGCCCGCCGGTTCCCCCGGGACGCCGGCCTGGAGCCGCGGTTCGCCGACCTGCTGCCCGAGGTGCTGCTCGGGGTCACCCCGGAGCAGTTCGCGGCGCTGGCGCGCGAGGCGCTGGCCCCCAAGCCACCGCCGACGGTGAGCGTCGCGCACCTGCACGCCCCGGCGGTGAGCGTCACCGAGCAGCTGGTGCTGGTGCGCAGCCGGATCGCCGGGGCCGGGACGGCGACCTTCCGCTCGCTGCGCCACGACTGCGCGCACACCCTGGAGGTGGTCGCCCGCTTCCTGGCCCTGCTGGAGCTGTACCGCCAGCAGCTGGTGGTCTTCGACCAGATGTCGCCGCTGGGGGAGCTGCACGTGCGGTGGACCGGTCCGCAGCTGGTGGGCGAGCGGCTGCCCGCGGAGGTCGACGCCGAGGCCGCCGAGCAGCTGGAGGACTACACGTGAGCGACCAGCCCGACGACGTCCCGGGGGTGCGTCCCTTCTCCTGGGACGACGTGGCCGCCGAGGTGGCCGCCGAGCTGGCGGAGGACGAGGCCCCGGCCGCGGGGTGGGACGTCGTCGCCCGTCAGCTGGCGGCGGAGCTGGGCATCCCGGGGCCGGACGTCGAGCCGCCGGCTGCTGCCGGTGGTGGGCAGGCGCCGGTCGGGCTCGGCCGGGCACCCGCGGCGCCGCCGGTGGAGCTGGAGGTGGTGCCCGAGCGCGAGGCGCCCGTCGAGGAAGCGGTCGAGCGGGGCGTCCAGGCGGAGCTGGAGCTCGAGCCGCGGGAGCTGCGGGGTGGGCTGGAGGCGCTGCTGTTCGTGGTCGACTCGCCGGTCGACGAGGCCACGCTGGCCGCCGCCCTGCGCTGCCCGGTGCCACGGGTGCGGCAGGAGCTGCGCGGGCTGGCCGAGGACTACGACCAGCGCCGGGCCGGGGTCGTGCTGCGCCGGGTGGGGGAGGGGTGGCGGCTCTACACCCGGGAGGAGCACGCGCCCGTGGTGGAACGGCACCTGCTGGAGGGGCAGCGGAACCGGCTCACCCAGGCGGCGCTGGAGACGCTGGCGGTGATCGCCTACCGGCAGCCGGTCACCCGGGCGCGGGTGTCGGCGATCCGCGGCGTCGGGGTGGACGCGGTGGTGCGGACCCTGACCTCCCGGGGGCTGATCCGCGAGGCCGGCTCCGACCCGGACACCGGGGGAGGGCTGTACGTGACGACGCCGCTGTTCCTGGAGCGGCTGGGGCTCACCGGCCTGGACGAGCTGCCGGAGCTGGCGCCGCTGCTGCCCAGCACCGGCTCGCTGCTGGCCGAGCACCCCGACTCCTGAGCCGGCTGCCGCCGGATCAGTGGGTCAGCTTCAGGCCGACGACGCACCCGACGATGCCGGCGAGCAGCAGCACCCGGACGACCGACACCGCCTCCTGCCCGGAGACCATGGCGTAGCCGGCGGTGGCGACGGCGCCGATGCCCACCCAGACGGCGTAGGCGGTGCCGAGGGGCAGGCCGCGCATGGCGAAGGCCAGCCCGGCCATGCTGCCGGTGAGGGCCACCGCGAACACGATGGTCGGCGCCAGGCGGCTGAAGCTCTGGGTGCGGTCGAGGGCGGTGGCCCAGACCGCCTCGAGGAACCCGGAGCAGACGAGGACGAACCAGTACACGGTGATCTCCTGGGACGCCGTCTTGTCGCTGTCCGGGTACGGCGCTGCTCGTCCGGGAGCCCGTCGCGGACTCGACACCCAGGCTGCCACATCTGCGCGTCCAGTCACTCGGCTCCGGTGCGCTTGGCCCGCCGGGCTCGGCTGATCGTGACGGCCAGTACCCCGATCTGGACGACACCGACGGGGGAGAGCGCAGCGCCCCAGAGCGGAGAACGCTGTCGCAGGACCACTGCTCGTTCCCACCGCGCAGCCATGGCGGGGGACAGGATCAGGTAGAGGGGCAGCACGAGCAGCCCTCGCGGCACCGGCCGGTCCCGCAGCCGGGCCCACCGGGCCGGCTGCTGCCGGTAGAGCCGGACCACCGCCAGCCCGAGGACGGCGTTTGCCAGCTCGACCAGTCCGGGGCCCGTGGAGACGCCGGTTCGGCCAAGCAGCCGGCGGACGATCGGGACGGCGAGCTCCGTCGGTGCACCGCAGAGACCGATGACTGCGGCGGTCGCCAGGTAGGGCTTCATGTCGTCGAACACCGCCGCGACGCGGGGGTCGACGGCGGGCGGGCTGGCAGGCTCGCACTCCTCGGTCATCGCAGCAAGCTAGCGCGCCGCGGAGTCGGCAGGGCTACAGCGGTGGGCCGATCAGGATCTCGGTGTCGTCGGGTCGGAATGTGTGCCATCGCCCGCCGGGATCTCGCTCGACCCGGAAGCCGTGGTGGACCTTGGTGTGGTGGCGTTCGCAGAGCAGGGCTGAGTTCTGCAGGTTGGTCTCGCCGCCGTGGATCCAGTGCACGAGGTGGTGGACGTCGGCCCAGTGGTGCGGCGCCCCGCAGCCGGCGAACACGCAGTTCCTGTCGCGGGCGACGACTGCTCTGCGCAGTGCGGGGGTGACCACCCGGTGGTCTCGGCCCAGGTCCAGCGGGACGCCGTCGGGGCCCATCACGATCCGGGAGACCACCGCGTCGCAGGCCAGCCACCGGGCCCGCGCCGCGGAGATCGACGCCCCGAACCCGGTGGTCGCCGTGCCCGGCCCGGTGGCCGGGTCGGCGAGGTCGTCGACGTGCAGGGTGACCACCACGTGCGGCTTCACCGTGCGCAACGTGGGCAGGTTGCCGGCGGCGAGCTGGTTGTCGCACAGCTGCACCAGCGCGTCGGCGTTCTGCTGGGCGCGGGTGCGCAGGTCACCCTTCGGCCGGTCGGCCTGCACGATCGACTCGATCGCGGCCCGCACCTTCTCCCCACCCACGGCGTCCAGGTCGAACCGGCCGGTGAGGCTGCCGTCGGAGTGCGTGGCCATGCTGAACCGGCGCCCCTCCGTCGGGTCGGGCTCCGGGCCGTCCGGGTCGAGTGCGCCCTCGAACGCCTGCACCGCGGCCACCAGCGACTGGTGCGGAGCCTCCACGGCGACCTGCGCCCACGCCTGATCGAAGGCGGCCAGGTCGATGCCCTGCTCCTGCGCCCGGGCCACCTCGGCCGACCCGACCTTCTCGGCCACGACGTTGACCTGCGCCGCGGTGATCACACCGTCCGCGAACCCGGCCGCCAGCGTCGGGAAGTGCTCCAACGCCCGCCCCGACCGCACCACTCGACCGGCATCAGCAGGCGACAACCGCACGTGCCCGATCAGCCACGACCGCAGCGACCTCAGCCCGTCGCGCTCCACGGCCGAGGTCGCGTCGGCGTGCCGCACCGTGCGGGTCAACTCGGCCGCGACCCGGTTGCCCAGCTGCACCAGCATCGCCGTCCGGTCGAGCACCTGACCGTCGGAGAGGCCGTGCAGGTCGTCCGCCGCCAGAGCATCGAGAGCCGACCGCAGCTCGCTCACGACACCTCCCGACCTGTTCGAACGTGTGTACGAAGTCTATCCGCGCGGCGGGCGCTCGGCAAGAGGAAACCGCAGGTCAGCAGGCTGGTGGGGGCTGTCGAAGGGCGCCTCTGCGCACTGGTCGGGGAGATGCCGCGGGAATGGGAGAATGGCGGGGATGAACACCTTCCCGGATGACGACTCCACCACCGAGGGCGGCGAGGGCTGGTCCGCGGACATGGAGCTCGCCCCGGCCCACCCCGGTGAGGTCGAGCAGAGCGAGCCCGACGACGACCAGCAGGGTGAGCGGCTGCAGAAGGTCCTGGCCCGTGCGGGCGTCGGCTCCCGCCGCGTGTCCGAGGACATGATCGACCAGGGCCGGATCAGCGTGAACGGAGCCGTCGTCCGCGTGCAGGGCATGCGGATCGACCCGGGAACCGCGGTGATCGCTGTCGACGGCCGGCGCATCGACATCAAGAACGACAAGGTCAGCTACGCGATGAACAAGCCGTTCGGCATCATCACGTCGATGAGCGACGACCGCGGGCGCCCGACCGTCGGCGACATGATGGGCGACCTCGCCGCCGGCCTCGTGCACGTCGGCCGGCTGGACCAGGACACCGAGGGCCTGCTGCTGCTCACCACCGACGGGGAGCTGGCCCACCGGCTGGCGCACCCCTCGTACTCGGTGAAGAAGACCTACCTGGCGCAGGTGAGCGGCTCGGTCGGCCGCGACGTCACCCGCCGGCTGCGCAAGGGCATCGAGCTGGAGGACGGTCCGGTCAAGGTCGACTCCTTCCAGGTGACCGACACCCACGCCGGCCAGTCCGTGGTCGAGGTCGTGCTGCACGAGGGGCGCAAGCACATCGTCCGCCGGCTGCTGGCCGAGGTCGGGCTGCCGGTCAACCGGCTCACCCGCACCGCGATCGGGCCGATCGAGCTGGCCCGGATGCGCACCGGCACGATCCGCAAGCTGACCCGCTCGGAGGTCGGCGCCCTGCACGAGCTCGTCGGCCTGTGATGGAGGACCCCGCTGCCCCCCACCACTCGCAGGATCGCGGCGGGCCCCTGCAGCGGGGCCGGCCCCCGCTGGACGCCGACGAGCGGGCGACGCTGGAGGGCTGGCTCGACTTCTACCGGGCCACCCTGGTCGGCAAGTGCGACGGGCTCAGCGACGAGCAGCTGCGGACGGCGGCCGTGCCGCCCTCGCCGCTGACCCTGCTGGGCCTGGTCCAGCACGCGGCGGAGGTCGAGCGGAACTGGTTCCGCCGGGTGCTGCTCGGCGAGGACGCGCCGCCGATCCACGACGCACCAGCCAGGGCCACCGGCCAGGACGGCGGCTTCGACGTGGCCGACGACGCGACGCTCGCGACCGCCCGGGCGAGCTGGGACGCCGAGGTCGCTGCCAGCCGCACCGCCGCCGCGTCCCGGGGCCTGGGCGACACCTGCCCGTTCATGGGCGGGCGGGTGTCGCTGCGGTGGATCTACAACCACATGATCGCCGAGTACGCCCGGCACGCCGGCCACGCCGACCTCCTGCGCGAGCGGCTCGACGGCGCGACCGGCGCCTGAGAGAGGACCCTCCTACCCCTCGCCGGCCGGCCGCTGCTCAGCCCAGCCGGGCTGCCGGGTCGGCGAGGACGTCGTCCAGCGCCCGCAGCGCGGCGCCGCTCGCACCGGCGGCCGGCGGGCCCTGTGCCCCGACGATCCGCGGCTGCTGCCAGCGGGCGGAGAGCACCCGGCGGGTCAGGTGCTCCTCCAGCGCGGGGCGCAGCAGGTCGGCCAGCTCGGCCAGGTGCCCGCCGAGGACGACGGTGGGGATGCCCACCACGTTGACCACCCCGGCCAGGGCGACGCCGAGCGCCCACGCGCCGGCGTCCACGGCCTGCACCGCGGCGGGGTCGGCGTCCCGGACGAGCTGGGCCAGGTCGCCCGACGGCGCGTCGAGCGGCAGGCCCGCGGCGCGCAGGAGCGCGTTCCGCCCGGCGTAGAGCTCCAGGCACCCGGTCGAGCCGCAGCTGCACGGGGGTCCGTCGGGGCGGACGCAGACGTGGCCCACCTCGCCGGCCCAGCCGGAGCTGCCGGACACCACCGAGCCGCCGAGCACGATCGCGCCGCCGATGCCGATCTGCCCGGACAGGTAGAGGAAGTCCTGGTGCGGACCCGGTCGGCCCGGCGCCGACCCGGCGACCGTCCGGGCGGCGAGATCGGCCTCGTTGCCCAGCACGGCGCCGGTCCCGGGCGGCAGGAACGGCGCGAGCAGGCCTGCGGTCGGCAGGTCCGACCAGCCCAGGTTGGGGGCGCGCAGCAGCACGCCGGCCGCGTCGTCCACGACGCCGGGCAGGGCCAGCCCGGCACCCACCAGGCAGGAGCCGACCGGCAGGTCGGCCAGCACGTCGGTGGTCAGCGCGCCCAGCCGGGCGAAGGCCGGAGCCGGGTCGCTGCCGCGCAGGTCGCCGTGCTCGACCCGTTCGGCGACCACCCGGCCGCGCAGGTCGAGCGCCCGTGCCGCGATCAGACCCGCGTCGATCTGCAGCCCGAGCGCGGCGAACCGGGCGCCGGGCAGCAGCGGGGTGGCCGGCCGGCCGCGCCGGGGGAGCGGCTCGCGCTCGCCCTCGTCCAGCAGCCCGCCGGCGACCAGCTCGTCGACGAGCCGGGCCGCGGTGGCCCGGGTCATGCCGGTCGCGGCGGCGACGTCGGCCCGGGACAGCGGGCCGGCGGAGGCGCAGACGGTGCGCAGCACCAGCCCGAGGTTGGTGGTGCGCAGCGTGGACTGCCGCGCGCCGACCCGGAGCTCCGTCACCGGTTGAGGTTAGCCGCCCGGCCCCTTATGTTTCGAGGCAGAACAAAAGCGGTCGCCCTGCCGGGTGACCGCACCGCACGTCGAGAGGAACTCACCGATGAGCACCCTGCAGCCGACCCGCGAGGACAAGTTCAGCTTCGGTCTGTGGACGGTCGGCTGGCCGGCCGCGGACCCGTTCGGCACCGCCACCCGGGCGCCGGTCGACGTGGTCGAGTCGGTGCACCGGCTGGCCGAGATGGGCGCCTACGGCGTCACCTTCCACGACGACGACGTGATCCCGTTCGGCAGCGACACCGCCGCCCGCGACGCCCACATCGCGCGCTTCCGGGCCGCGCTGGCCGACACCGGGCTGGTCGTGCCCATGGTGACCACCAACCTGTTCACCCACCCGGTGTTCAAGGAGGGCGGGCTCACCGCCAACGACCGCGACGTCCGCCGCTACGCGCTGCGCAAGGTCATGCGCAACATGGACCTCGCCGCCGAGCTGGGCGCGCAGACGTACGTGCTGTGGGGCGGCCGCGAGGGCACCGAGGTCGACGTGGCCAAGGACCTGATCGGTTCGCTGGACCGCTACGCGGAGGCGATCGACACGCTGGCCGCCTACTCCGAGTCGCGCGGGTACGGCCTGCGCTTCGCGCTGGAGCCCAAGCCGAACGAGCCCCGCGGCGACATCTTCCTGCCCACCGTCGGGCACGCGCTGGCGTTCATCTCCAAGCTCGAGCACGCCGACCTGGTCGGGATCAACCCCGAGACCGGGCACGAGCAGATGTCGAACCTGAACTTCACCCACGGCATCGCCGAGGCGATCTGGCTGGGCAAGCTCTTCCACATCGACCTGAACGGCCAGCACGGGCCGAAGTTCGACCAGGACCTGGTGTTCGGGCACGGCGACCTGCTGCAGGCCTTCTCCACCGTCGACCTGCTGGAGCACGGCGGCCCCGACGGCGGACCGGCCTACGACGGGCCGCGGCACTTCGACTACAAGCCGCTGCGCACCGAGGACATGGACGGCGTCTGGCGCTCGGCCGAGGCCAACATGCGCACCTACCTGCTGCTCAAGGAGCGGGCCGCGGCCTTCCGCGCCGACCCCGAGGTGCAGGAGGCGCTGGCGGCCGCGCAGGTGCCGGAGATCCGGCAGGCGACGCTGGGTGCGGGGGAGACGTTCGAGGAGCTGCTCGCCGACCGCTCCGCGTTCGAGGACTTCGACGCCGAGGCCGCAGCGCAGCGCGGTGCCGGCGTCGTCCGGATCGACCAGCTGATGATCGAGCACCTCCTCGGCGCCCGCTGACATGACGCTCGTCGCCGGGGTCGACTCGTCGACCCAGTCGTGCAAGGTCGTGGTGCGGGACGCCGACAGCGGTGCGCTGGTCCGGGAGGGCCGCGCACTGCACCCCGACGGCACCGAGGTCGACCCGGCGGCCTGGGCCGCGGCGCTGGCGACGGCGATCGGCGCGGCCGGCGGTCTGGACGACGTCGCCGCGGTCGCCGTCGGCGGGCAGCAGCACGGCATGGTCTGCCTGGACGACGCCGGCGACGTGGTGCGCCCGGCGCTGCTGTGGAACGACACCCGGTCCGCGCAGGCCGCCACCGACCTGACCGCGGAGCTCGGCGGTGGGCAGGCCTGGGCCGACGCCGTGGGGCTGGTGCCGGTCGCCTCCTTCACGGTGACCAAGCTGCGCTGGCTGGCCGAGCACGAGCCGGCCAGCGCGGCCCGGACGACGGCGGTGTGCCTGCCGCACGACTGGCTGACCTGGCAGCTGGCCGGTGCTCCGGGGGCCGAGGCGCTGGTCACCGACCGCGGCGACGCCAGCGGCACCGGGTACTGGTCACCGCTCACCGGGGAGTACCGCCCCGACCTGCTGGAACTCGCCTTCGGTCGTCGTCCGGTGCTGCCCCGGGTGCTCGGCCCGGCCGAGCGGGCCGGCGCCGTCGCCGGCGGGGGCGCGGTGCTCGGCCCGGGCACCGGGGACAACGCCGCCGCCGCCCTGGGCCTGAACGCCGAGCCCGGCGACGTCATCGTCTCGATCGGCACCTCCGGCGTGGTCTCGACGGTCTCGGCGACGCCGAGCGCGGACCCCTCCGGCACGGTGGCCGGGTTCGCCGACGCCACCGGCAACTTCCTGCCGCTGGCGGTCACCCTCAACGCGGCGCGGGTGCTGGACGCCACGGCCCGGCTGCTCGGCGTCGACCACGAGGAGCTGTCCCGGCTGGCGCTCAGCGCGCCGGCCGGCTCCGGTGGGCTGGTGCTGGTTCCCTACCTGGAGGGCGAGCGGACGCCGGACCGCCCGCACTCCACCGGCGCCGTGCACGGGCTGACCCTGACCACCGCGGAGCCCGCGTACCTGGCCCGGGCGGCCGTCGAGGGGCTGCTGTGCGGGCTCGCCGACGGGCTGGACGCCATCGCCGCGCTGGGCAACCCGGTCCGCCGGGTGTTCCTGGTCGGTGGCGGCGCGCGGTCGGAGGCGGTGCGCCGGCTGGCCCCCGCCGTCCTCGGGGTGCCGGTGCTGGTGCCGCCGCCGGGGGAGTACGTCGCCGACGGGGCCGCCCGGCAGGCGGCGTGGGTGCTGGCCGGGGGAGCGACACCGCCGGTCTGGCCGGCCACGAGCACCGTGACCCACCAGGCCGACCCGGTGCCGCACGTCCGGGAGCGGTACGCCGAGGTGCGGGAGCTCACCGCCCCGCGCGCATGATGGAGCCGACCGGACCCGAGGAGGAACCGAGATGACCGTGCTGCCCACGGGTGAGCAGTACACGCTCCGCTGCGCCGACGCGGAGGCGGTCGTCGTCCAGGTCGGCGGTGGTCTGCGCAGCTACCGGGCCGCCGGCCGGGACCTCGTCGACGGGTTCGGCGAGCGGGAGATGGCGCCGAACGCGCGCGGGCACGTGCTCGCCCCCTGGCCCAACCGGCTGCGCGACGGCCGGTACGGCTGGGACGGCGAGGAGCACGCGACGCCGGTGACGGAGCCGGAGACGGGCACCGCGATCCACGGCCTGGTGCGCTTCCTGCCCTGGACGGTGCTGACCAGCTCCAGCGACGCCGTCGCGCTGGAGCTGCTGCTGCACCCGCAGCCGGGCTACCCGTTCCCGCTGCGGCTGCAGGTCGGCTACGAGCTGTCCGCCGAGGGGCTGCGGGTGACGACGACGGCCACCAACTCCGGCGACGTCGCGCTGCCCTACGGCGAGGGGCACCACCCGTACCTGGCCGCCGGCGCGGGGCTGCGGGTCGACGACTGCACGCTGACCGCGCCCGGGGCGACCCGGCTGGAGACCGACGACCGGTCGCTGCCCACCGGTGCGGCGCCGGTCGCCGGCACCGAGCACGACCTGCGGGCCGGACGCCGGATCGGGGACCTGGTCATCGACCACTGCTTCACCGACCTCGAGCGCGGCGACGACGGACTGGCCCGGGTGCGGCTCACCGGCCCGGACGGGCGCGGCAGCGAGGTCTGGCTGGACGGCACCTACAGCCACCTGCAGCTGTTCACCGGTGACGTGCTGCCCGAGCCGCGGCGCCGGCGCGGCCTGGCCGTGGAGCCGATGACCTGCCCGCCGAACGCCTTCGCCACGGGGGAGTCGGTGCTCCGGCTGGAGCCGGGCGAGCAGGTGACCGGCACCTGGGGGATCACCCCGATCGGCTGACGTCCCCGCGGCTGGTCGGGGAGGTGGCGCGGGCTCCGTAGACTCGACCGAGGCGCACGGCTATCCGTGCACCGCGTCGATCGAGGAGAGTGCTGTGGCCGTCCGAGCCATCCGGGGTGCGACACAGGTGGCCGCCGACGACCGCGAGGAGGTGCTGGCGGCCACGCGCGAGCTGGTGGGCACCGTGCTGGAGCGCAACCAGCTGGACCCCGCCGACCTGATCAGCATCCTGTTCACCGCCACCCCGGACCTGGTCTCGGAGTTCCCGGCGCTGGCCGCGCGGGAGCTGGGGCTGGGCGACGTCCCGCTGATGTGCGCCACCGAGATCGCCGTCCCGCACGCCCTGCCCCGGGTGCTGCGGCTGATGGCGCACGTGGAGACGCCGCTGCCCCGCGCGCAGGTGCAGCACGTGTACCTGCGCGGTGCGGTCGCCCTGCGTCGGGACATCGCGCAGTGAGCGCCGTGCGCCGGCCCTTCGCGGGCCAGGTGACCCTGGACGGGCCCTCGGGCACCGGCAAGTCCAGCGTCGCCCGCGACGTCGCCACCCGGCTGGGCGCGGCCTACCTGGACACCGGCGCCATGTACCGCGCCGCCACGGTCGCCGTGCTGGACGCCGGGGTCGACCTGTCCGACGCCGAGGCGATCGCCCGCGCGGTCTCCGCCGCCGACATCCAGGTCGGGACGACGGCCGGCGCCGAGCTGGTGCTGGTCGACGGCGCCGACGTGGCGCAGCGGATCCGCGGCGCCGAGGTCACCCGCACCGTCTCGCCGGTCTCCGCCGTCCCGGCCGTGCGACGGCTGCTGGTCGACCGTCAGCGGGCGCTGATCGCAGCGGCCTCCGCGGTGGTCGTGGAGGGCCGGGACATCGGCACCGTGGTGCTGCCCGACGCCACCTGCAAGATCTACCTCACCGCAGCACCCGAGGCCCGCGCGCAGCGCAGGGCCGGGCAGCTCGGGGTCACCGACCCGGGCCGGATCGCGGAGATCGCCGCCGACCTGCGGCGCCGCGACGAGCACGACAGCAGCCGGGCCGACAGCCCGCTGCGCCCCGCTGCCGACGCCGTCGTCGTCGACAGCACCGGGCTGGACCGTGAGGCCGTCGTCGAGCGCGTGCTCGACCTGGCCCGCACTGCAGCAGGAGAGCCCGCATGAGCAACGACATCGACGCACCCGACCTGGACCGGCCCACCGGCCCGCTGCCGGTCGTGGCGATCGTCGGCCGGCCGAACGTGGGCAAGTCGACCCTGGTCAACCGGTTCATCGGCCGCCGCGCCGCGGTGGTGCAGGACGTCCCGGGCGTGACCCGGGACCGGATCCCGTACCAGGCGTTGTGGAACGGCAAGAACTTCACCGTCGTGGACACCGGCGGCTGGGAGCCCAAGGCAACCGGCATGGCGGCCTCCATCGCCCGGCAGGCCGAGCACGCGATGAAGACCGCCGACGTGATCGTGCTGGTGGTCGATGCCTCCGTGGGCGTCACCGAGACCGACCTGGCCGCCGCCCGGGTGCTCCGGCGCAGCACCACCCCGGTGATCGTGGTGGCCAACAAGGTCGACGACGAGCGCGGGGAATCCAACGCCGCGGAGCTGTGGTCGCTGGGTCTCGGCGAGCCGTTCTCGGTCAGCGCGCTGCACGGCCGCGGCAGCGGTGACCTGCTGGACCTGGTGCTGGACGCGATGCCCGACGCGCCCCGGGAGACCGAGGAGCCGGGCGGCCCGCGCAGGGTCGCGCTGGTCGGCCGGCCGAACGTGGGCAAGTCCAGCCTGATCAACCGGCTGTCCAAGGAGGAGCGCTCGGTCGTCGACTCGGTCGCCGGCACCACCGTCGACCCGGTCGACTCCCTGGTGACGCTGAGCGGCGAGGAGTGGCGATTCGTCGACACCGCCGGGCTGCGCCGCAAGGTGAACACCGCCAGCGGCACCGAGTACTACGCCAGCCTGCGCACCGAGGCCGCGATCGAGGCTGCCGAGGTGGCCGTGGTGCTGCTCGCCGCCGACGAGGTGATCAGCGAGCAGGACCAGCGGGTGATCACCCAGGTGATCGAGGCCGGGCGCGCGCTGGTCATCGCCTTCAACAAGTGGGACGCCGTCGACGAGGACCGGCACGACCAGCTGGAGAAGGAGATCGACCGCGACCTGGCCCGGATCAAGTGGGCCAGCCGGGTGAACATCTCGGCGACCACCGGCCGCGGGGTGAACAAGCTGGCCGGCCACCTGAAGACCGCGCTGGCCGGCTGGGAGACCCGGGTGCCGACGGCGGAGCTGAACACGTTCATCCGCGCGCTGGTCCAGGAGACACCGCCGCCGGCCCGCGGCGGCCGCGCGCCGAAGATCAAGTACGTGACGCAGGCCGACATCCGGCCGCCCCGGTTCGTGGTCTTCTCCACCGGTTTCCTGGAGGCCGGCTACCGCCGCTTCCTGGAGCGCAAGCTGCGCGAGCAGTTCGGTTTCCACGGCACCCCGATCGACGTGTCGGTCAAGGTGCGCGAGGGCCGGGGCACCGACAAGAAGAAGTAGGCGGTGCGGTAACCTTCTCCGGCAGCGATCGAGCGCCCGGCGGTGTCCGCCAGGGAGTTCGGAGCTCGGGCTGTAGCGCAGCTTGGTAGCGCACTTGACTGGGGGTCAAGGGGTCGCAGGTTCAAATCCTGTCAGCCCGACAGATGAAAGTGCAGGTCAGAGGCCGCTTCCGGGAGACCGGGAGCGGCCTCTTCCGTTTCGTGGGCGGGTTTGACCACCTTTTCGACCACCATGAGTCGACCCTAAGTTGCTCAGGACGGCGCCCAGGGTGGCCACGGCGTCCCGGGAGGCCTCGGGGGAGCCGAGGCGGTAGACGCTGGTGATCGCCATGGAGAAGTGGCCGAGGGCGTCGGAGACCACCTTCAGCGGGACGCCGTGGTTGAGCATGGTGCTGGCTGCGGAGTGCCGCAGGGTGTGCAGCCCGGCGTCGGGCAGACCGGCTCGTGCGGCCGCGACCTTGGCGGTGTCCAGGATCGCCCGTAGCACCGTGTACGCCGTCCGGATGGTCGGATCGGCCAGACCTTTGCGTCGCAGTTCGACGACCCGGCCCTCGACGTGGGACGGCCGGACCTTCGTCCAGCGTCAGACGGCCGAGGGAGCTGCTGAGGACGTGCGTCCGGGCAACGCCGGCGTACAGGCTCCTGGTGTTCTGCTTCCGCTCGGGCCGACCAGGAACGTGAAACGTTGGCCCGTCAGGAAGCGGAGGGGATCCGGGCAACCGGAGGAGGCGTCAGGTCTCGACAGATCGCCGAACCGGGCAGCCGGAGGGTCAGCCGGCGGAGTGGGGGAGCGGTGCGGGCCGCCCGAACAGGTAGCCCTGGGCGTAGTCCACGCCGAGTCCTCGTAGGCAGGCCTGCTCCTGCGGGGTCTCCACGCCTTCGGCGACCAGGATGGCGCCGGTTCTGGTGGCGAAGGTGACCATCGCGGCGGTGAGGGCCTGCTTGGCCGGGTCGCGGTGGACGTCGGTGACCAGGCTGATGTCCAGCTTGATCGCGTCGGGGCTCAGCCGGAGGATGTGGCGCAGGCTGGCGTAGCCGGCTCCGGCGTCGTCGACACTGATCTTGATCCCCGCCCCCTGCAGAGCGGACGTCGTCGCGGCCAGGTCGTCGTAGTCCTCGACCTGGGCGTGCTCGGTGAGCTCGACGCCGATGCCCCGGTCGCGGTGGGCCATCAGCAGGTCGAAGACAGCCGGGCGCCGCAGCGCTTCCGGGGACAGGTTGATGCCGATGGGCAGATGTCGGGGGCGGTCGTCGAGGTGGTCCAGGACGCTGCGGAGGGCCAGCTCCTCGAGCTCCACCCCGAGGCCGGTGGCCGCTGCGTCGCCGAAGAGGCCGGCGGGACTGCTCCCTCCCGTCGTGGGGAAGCGGGAGAGTGCCTCGTAGGCCACCGCGGTCCCGGTCTCCATCTGCACCACCGGCTGGAAGACGACGTCCACCTGCTGCCGTGCCAGCACGTCGAGGACACCTCGCCGGCGGGGCTCCAGGTCGGGTCGCCCAGGCTCGGCTCCGCTGATGTGGTCGCTGATCAGCTGGGCGAGGAACTCGAGGTGACGGGCGGATTCCTGGTCGAGGTGCGGGCTCTGGCCGGGGCTCAGTGCGCAGAGCATGCCCACCGCCTCGCCTGATCCGGTGCGCACCGGTGCTCCGACGTAGGAGCCGATGCTGAGCTGCTCGGTCACCGGCAGATCCCGGGTGCGGGAGGACCGGGCGGCGTCGGTGATCACCGGCGGCAACTGGCCGGTGAGCACCCGGACGCAGAACGAGTCCTCCAGGGAGGCGGTCATGCCTGGGTGGACGTTCATCGGCGCCAGGTCTCCGCTGGCGGCGTGGACGTGCTGCTGGCCGTCGACGAACTCCGACAGCCAGGCGATGTCCATGCCGAGCCGCTGCCGGGCGGTGTCGAGGACCCAGGCCACCCACGCGGGGTCCATGCTCGCCAGCAACGACGTCCGATGAGGCCCGGTCGTAGGAGGTGGCAGCGAGGTGGTCACGTTCTCACTTTCGACAGCCTCGGCGTTGAGCTGAGCGAGTTCATCCGGGTGAGTGACGCCGAGGTGGGCGGTGGTCGTCTCGGGGGTCACAGGGAGGGCCGGCTCGGAGCAGGGTGTCGTCGATCCAGTCGGTGCGGATCGTGCCGGCGTCCCCGATGTGCTCGTCGAAGGCCATCGCGATGAGCTGGGAGGCGATGGCCGACCACTCGGTGTCCGACAACGACCGTTCCAGGCGGACCTCGACGGTGAGTCGGTCGACGTAGGCCACGCTCGCTTCGAGCAGATCAGCCAGGTCGGTCAGCAGCCGGTAGGCGTCTCCTGCGCAGGCGCTGACCAGGGCCACGCACAGCCGGCGCCGGACGGCCGCCGCGTCGGGCGCCTCGCGGTCGGCCGCGGGGGACCTTTGCGGATCACGCCGAAGCCTCGGGAGCTGTTGACGAGGTTGGCGCCGGGCTTCATCCAGACGTAACACCGTGGACCGCGCACGACACAGACCGTTCCTACTGTGATCACAAATCACGGAGGGGGTGAGTGCGATGGACGACGGGGCGATCACCGTCTCGACTGTCGGGGAGGAGACCTACGCACGACTGCGCACCGGGATCACCACCGGCGTGCTCCGTCCCGGGGTCCGGCTGTCGATCCGATCCCTGGCAGACACCCTCGGGGTGAGCACCATGCCGGTGCGCGAGGCGCTCAAGAAGTTGCAGTCCGAGCACCTCGTGGTGTTCGAACGCCGCAGCGTCACCGTCGTCTCGCTGAGCGCCGAGCAGGTGACCCAGCTCTTCCAGATCCGCCTGCGCCTCGAGCAGCTGGCGGCTGAATGGGCGCTGCCCCGGCTCAGCGTCACCGACCTCACCGAGCTGCGCGCCGTGCTCGACGAGATGGACGACGAGCACCTCGCCGCCGACCGCTGGCGGTCGCTCAACCGCCGCTTCCACGAACGCTTCTACGAGTGCGCCGGCAGCCCGCACCTGCTCGACATGATCCGCAACGTGTGGGACCGGGTCGAGCCCTACATGTCCATCTACGCGACCACCGTCGAGGAGTTCGGCGAGGCCCACCGGCAGCACACCGAGATGCTGCGGCTCATCGGAGCCCGCGACCTGCCCGGTCTGCTCCAGGAGACCGCCTGGCACCTGGAGCACACCGCGCGCACCGTCGCCGAGGCGTTGACCGCCGCGGCCGGCGGCACCCCCGTGGCCGACCGGACGCGCGGCAACAGCGCAGCAGAGCGCACACCCGCCGGCTGAACCGGCGTCCCGCACCCACCGAGGCCCAGCAGGGTCCCCGGGCGATCCCGCACGCCCCCGACACGACAGGAGGACCATGACCGCCGACCCCCTCTCCTTCGAGGAACTGACCGTCGCCGCCTTCCACCGGGCTGTCCTGGCCGGTGACCTGACCAGCGCAGAGCTGGTGCGCTGGTACCTGCAGCGGATCGCCGACCTCGACGCAGCCGGCCCAGGCCTGGGAGCCGTCGTCACCGTCAACCCCCAGGCGCTCGCCGACGCCGAGGCGCTCGACGCCGCCCACGCCCGGAGCGGGCGGTTGACCGGGCCGCTGCAAGGCGTGCCGGTGCTGGTCAAGGACCAGGCCGAGACCGCCGGCCTGGCCACCTCCTTCGGGTCCGCGCTGTTCGCCGACTACGTCCCGGCCGAGGACGCCACCGTCGTCTCCCGGCTGCGCCGGGCCGGTGCCGTCATCCTCGGCAAGACGACGATGTGCGACTTCGCCGCCGGCTGGTTCTCCTTCTCCTCGCGCAGCGAGCACACCAAGAACCCCTACGACCTGGCCCGCGAGCCCGGCGGCTCCAGCGCCGGCACCGCGGCCGGCATCGCGGCCAACCTCGGCCTGGTCGGGGTGGGGGAGGACACCGGGGGTTCCATCCGGCTGCCCGCCAGCTTCACCAACCTCTTCGGCCTGCGCCCGACCACCGGCCTGATCAGCCGCACCGGCTTCTCCCCGCTCGTGCACTTCCAGGACACCCCCGGTCCGATGGGCCGGACCGTCGCAGACGTCGCCGCGCTGCTCGACGTCCTCACCGGCTACGACCCCCGCGACCCCTACACCTCGCTGTGCACCACCACGTCCGACCCCGGCACCTACCTCGACTCGATCGAGGGCAGCCAGCTGTCCGACGTCCGGGTCGGGGTGCTGACCGATGCATTCGGCACGGGCCCCGACGCCGCCCCGGTCAACGAGGTGGTGCGCGCTGCGATCGACCGGCTCGCCACCGGCGGGTGCGACGTCGTCGACGGCGTCGAGCTCGGCGGGCTGGCCGACTGGATCGCCGGCACCTCGCTATACACGACCCAGTCCAAGCAGGACATCACCGCCTTCCTCAGCGCTCGGCCCACCGCACCGGTGCACAGCTTCGACGAGCTGCACGCCAGCGGTGTCTTCCACCCGCTGACCGACCTGATCAACGACATCGCCGCTGGACCGCAGGATCCCGAGGACGACCCGGGCTACTTCCGCATGCGGCTGCGGCAGGACGAGTGGCGGCGTCGGTTGCTCACGTTGATGGCCGACGCCGGTGTCGACGTCCTGGTCTACCCGACGGTGCAAGTGCTCCCGCCCACCCGCGAGGAGCTCTCCGCCGGCAAGTGGACGGCGCTGACCTTCCCGACCAACACGGTGATCGCCTCGCAGACCTCGCTGCCGGCTCTCACCGTGCCCGCCGGGTTCACCACCGGTGGCCTGCCGGTCGGTCTGGAGGTGCTCGGTAAGCCGCTGGCGGAACGGGCGCTGCTCCGCTTCGGCCGAGCCTGGGAGCGCGAGACCTCTCCGCGACGCGCGCCGGAGCTACCGGTGCCGGCGGGTGCCCGGTGAGCCTGGCGCCCCTGCCGGACGCGGCCGAGAGCGGGCTCGCCGACCGGGTGCTGGACCTCAATGCCGACCTCGGTGAGAGCTTCGGCGTCTACCGGTACGGCGCCGACGAGGCGTTGATGCCCCTGCTCACCTCGGCCAACGTTGCCTGCGGCGCGCACGCCGGTGAGCCCCGCACCATGCGGGAGAGCGTCGAGCTCGCGGGGCGGCACGGCGTGGCCGTCGGCGCGCACGTCGGGCTGGCCGACCGGGCCGGCTTCGGCCGCCGCATGATCCCGGTGACGCCGGGCGAGGTGCGCGACCTGTGCCTGGCCCAGATGGGGGCGCTGTCCGGGTTCCTCCGTGCCGCCGGCCTGCCGATGGCGCATCTCAAGCTGCACGGCGCGCTCTACATGATGGCCAACGCCGACCCGGCGCTCGCCGAGGCCACGACCGCCGCCGTCAGCGACTTCGATCCCGGTCTCGCGGTGTTCGCGCTGCCGGGGTCGGCGCTCGGCGCCGCTGCTGCCGAGGCCGGCCTGCGGGTGGTCGAGGAGTACTTCGCCGACCGCCCGTACCGCGGGGCCGAGGTGCAGATGTTCGGCTGGACGCCGGAGCAGGTCGGCACGCCGGACGACGCCGCGGCCCGCGCCCTCGCCCTGCTCTCCGAGCCCACGTTCGCCGGCGTCGGCACCGTTTGCGTGCACAGCGACACCCCCGGGGCGCCCGCCGTCCTCGAGGCCGTCCGCGGCCGGCTGCTCGCCGCTGGCTGCACCCTCGCCGCTCCCTGACCCACCGGCTCCGACCCACTCGTTCCCGCTCCCGCCACCCACCCCGGAGGTCCACCGTGAGCACAGCCACCGACCCGACCGCGACCACCGAGCACCACGGACTGGAATCGGAGTTCGAGCACGAACCGGTACCCGCAGGCCGCCGCCGCTCCCTGGGCTCGGTGTCGGCCGTCTGGTTCGGCTTCCCGATGATCCTGACCAATGCCATCTTCGGCGGGACGATCGTCTACGGCCTCGGCTTCTGGCGGGGCATGGCAGCGATCCTCGCCGGCAACGTCGTCCTGGCGCTGTACGTGGGCGGGCTGAGCTACCTCGCCGGTCGCACCGGGAAGAACTTCGCCCTCACCGCGGCCGGGACGTTCGGACGGCGCGGAGCCACCATCGCCGCGGGCTTCCTGTCCACCGTGGTGATCGGCTGGTTCGCCTTCCAGACCGGGCTGACCGGGGCGACGCTGCACGCAGCCCTCGGCTGGAACGAGACCGCGATGATCGCGCTGGCCGGGGTCCTGTACATCGCGATCACCTTCGTCGGCATCCGGGCACTCACCGTCATCGGGCTGGTCGCCGCACCGCTGTTCGTGGTGCTCGCCGTGGTCGCGCTGGTGTTCGCAGCGCGGGACGGCGGCTTCTCCGGGCTGACGTCCTACGCGGGGGGCGGCCCCGGCGCCGGCGTGCTGAGCGTCGGTGCGGCCATCACGATCGTCATCGCAGGGTTCGCCGATTCCGGCACGATGACCGCCGACTTCACCCGCTGGTCGCGCACCGGCCGGGAGGCCGTACTCGCCACTCTCTCCGCCTTCCCGGTCGCCAACGTCGTCTCGCTGGTCGTCGGTGGTCTGATCGTCGCGGCGGGTGCGGCCACGGACCCGGCCACCAACGGCGGCGACTTCCTGGGCATCCTCACCTCGCACGGCTGGGTGCTCTCGGCACTGGCGGTCGTCTTCGTCTTCGCCAACCTCGGCTCCGTCTGCACCCACTGCCTCTACAACGGCGCGGTCGGCTGGAGCCAGCTCACCGGAGGCCGGATGCGTGCACTGACCCTGGCGCTCGGCGCACTCGGCCTCGTGGCTGCCGTGGCCGGGGTCTGGAGCCACTTCTCCACCTGGTTGAACCTGCTGGGCATCTTCGTCCCGCCGATCGGCGCCGTGCTGCTCGTCGACCAGCTGCTGAGCCGGTGGGCGCAGCAGCGCCCGGACAGCGCGCTCCGCGTCCAACCGCTCGCGGCGTGGGCGGTCGGCGCGCTCGGTGCCTACGTCGTGCACCACTGGGCGCCGCAGCTGAGCGAGGCCATCGCCGGGATCCTCATCGGCGGCGTGGTCTACGCGGCCATCGAGACGATCAGCATCCGGGTCACCAGCACCCGGTCCGCCGCCCAGCCCACGGCCGAGCCTGCCGTCTGACCCACCCACTCCCGCAGCTGCGCACCTGGAGTCCTGATGACCTTCACCGCTCCCCGTAGGACGGCAACCGGTACGTCGGCCGCCTTCGGCCCCGTGGACGCCGAGCCCTACGCCTGGCCCTATGACGGATCCTTCTCACCGAGCACCACGGCGCTGGTCAACATCGACTGGCAGGTCGACTTCTGCGGGCCCGGGGGCTACGTGGACGCCATGGGTTACGACCTGTCGCTGACCCGCGCCGGCCTGGCACCCACCGCCCGGGTGCTGGCTGCTGCTCGCGCGGCCGGATTGCTCGTGGTGCACACCCGGGAGGGGCACCGGCCGGACCTGTCCGACCTGCCGGCGAACAAGCTGTGGCGCTCGCAGCAGGTCGGGGCCGGTATCGGCAGCCCGGGACCGTGCGGCCGGATCCTCACCCGCGGGGAGCCGGGGTGGGAGATCGTGCCCGAGGTCGCGCCGGTGGACGGCGAGGTCGTCGTCGACAAGCCCGGCAAGGGCGCGTTCTACGCGACCGATCTGGACCTGCTGCTGCGCGCCCGGGGGATCACGCACCTGGTGCTCACCGGGATCACGACCGACGTCTGCGTGCACACGACGATGCGGGAGGCCAACGACCGCGGGTACGAGTGCCTGCTGCTGTCGGACTGCACCGGTGCCACCGACCACGCCAACCACCTGGCCGCGCTGGAGATGGTGAAGATGCAGGGCGGGGTGTTCGGCGCGGTGGCCGAGTCTGCGGCGCTGCTGGTGGCGCTCGCCGGCGACGGTGCCCGGTGACCACCGCGGGCAGCCGGTCCGGTGCACCGCCCGTCGGGAGTTTGCAGCTCGCCGAGCTGCAGGCCGGCTACCGCGACGGGAGGTTCCACCCCCGGGACGTCGTCGCGGAGGTGCACGAGCGGATCCGGCGGCGCGGTGAGGACGCCGTGTGGATCACCCTGGTGTCGACCGGCCAGGCGCTGGCCGACGCCGAGGCGCTGGCCCGCAGGTGGGAGGGGCGTGCGCTGCCCCCGCTCTACGGTGTGCCGTTCGCTGTCAAGGACAACGTGGACGTGGCCGGGCTGCCGACCACCGCGGGGTGCCCGGCCTTCGGGGAGGCCGCCACCGCCACCGCCCCGCTGGTGCAGCGGCTGCTGGACGCCGGCGCGCTGCTGATCGGCAAGACCAACCTCGACCAGTTCGCCACCGGGCTGTCCGGCGCCCGGTCCCCGTACGGGGTGGTGACCTCCCCGTTCGACGGGAAGCGGATCTCCGGCGGCTCCAGCTCGGGATCCGCGGTCGCCGTCTCGGCCGGGCTGGTCTCCTTCGCGATCGGGACCGACACCGCAGGCTCCGGGCGGGTGCCCGCGTCGTTCACCGGCACCGTGGGCGTCAAGCCCAGCCGCGGCCTGGTGAGCACCCGGGGCGTGGTGCCGGCCTGCCGGACGCTGGACTGCCCCAGCATCTTCACGGTGTCGGTCGCCGACGGCGCCGCGGTGCTCGCCGTGCTGGCCGGCTTCGACCCGCAGGACCCGTACTCGCGGGCGTTGCCTCCCGTGCGGGCCACCCCGGGAGCCCCGCCGCCGGTACCGCGGGTGGGCGTTCCGGCGAGGTCGGCGCTGCAGTTCGAGGACGACGAGGCGGCAGCCGCCTGGCAGGTCGCCGTGGACCGGCTGCCCGAGCTGGGGTGGAGCCCCGTCGAGGTCGACCTGGAGCCGTTCCTGGCCGCCGGCCGGCTGCTCTACGAGGGGCCGTGGGTGGCCGAGCGGTGGGCCGCGGTGGGCGACTTCGTGGTGGGGCACCCAGAAGAGGTGCACCCCGTGGTCGGACGGGTGCTCGCCGGTGGCCGCGATGTGCTGGCCGCCGAGGCGTTCCGCGGCCAGTACCGGCTCGCCGGGCTGGCGCGGACCGTGGCTGCGATGTGGGCGGACGTCGACGCGCTGCTGCTGCCCACCACCCCGGCGTTCCCCACGGTCTCGGCGATGCTGGCCGACCCGATCGGGCTCAACACCGTCCTCGGCCGGTGGACCACCTTCGCCAACCTGCTGGACCTGGCCGTGGTCGCGGTGCCCTCCGTGCTCACGCCGTCCGGGCTACCGGCCGGGGTCAGCCTCATCGGTCCCGCGGGCAGCGACGACCGGCTGCTGGCTCTGGCAGCCGGGTGGGAACGGGCAGCCGGGCTACCCGCCGCTGCGACGGGGCACGAGGTGCTGACGCGCGTCCCCGGCCCGGACGAGCCGGCCGGGGACGACGTGCTGCTCACCGTGGTGGGGGCGCACATGTCCGGTCTGCCGCTGCACGCCCAGCTGGTCGCCCTGGGGGGACGGTTCCACGCCGCGGTCCCCACCGCTCCCACGTACCGGCTGCTGGCCCTGCCCGGCGGCCCTCCGGTGCGGCCGGGGCTGGTGCGGGTGACCGCCGACGGCGCCTCCGTGGCGGCGGAGACCTACCGCTTACCCCGCGCGGCGCTGGGCGACCTCCTCGTGACGGTGCCCGCACCGCTGGCCATCGGCACGGTCGACCTCGCGGACGGCAGCAGCACCCTGGGCTTCGTCTGCGAGGCAGCAGCCCTCCAGGACGGCCAGGACGTCACCGCCAGCGGCGGTTGGCGCGCGCACCTCGCGATGTCGACGTGACGGCTGAGACCTGCCGCCTGGTGGCAGCTGCGGGCCGGCGCAGGTGACCGGGGCCGCCTTCCCGAGTCGGGCGATCCTCGGCCCGTCCGGCGCGCTGCGGTGCCTAGCGCGTGTGCAGCCCGGGGCGGTGCAGGTGTGCTGACCGGACGAGGTCGGGGCGGAACCGCCTCATTCCTCCTCGTAGGGGAAGTGCGGTGACCATCCTTCCGCGGTCCCGAGCAGCACTCGCCGGCCGGACGACGGAGCGAGCCACACGTGGGTCAGCCCAGCGGGAAGAGGCGGAGGCTCCGGCGGAAGGGCGTTCCCCACGATCAGGCCGTCGGTCACCGCGAACGGGAAGGCGCTGAGGTGCACTGGGACGAGGAGGTGCCGTTCGTCGACCTCGACCCCGCCCGGCCCGCCACCCGGGTCGAGGAGATGTGCAACGTGCTGCTCTGGTGGGCGCCGCTGGTGCCGGCGGCCGACCGGGAACCGGTGGTGGCCGAGGTCGACGCCGTGCGGCGTGCGGTGCTGCTGGTGGACGCCTACGGACTCGCCCCCGACGACCGGGCTCACGTGGTGCCCCTGGCTCGCAGCGGTGCGGCGCGATCCTGGTTCAGGATGCGCGCCCGGGCTGAACACCTGGGAGGCGGGTGGGCGCGCGTGTGGGACGAGGGCGTCGGCGACCGGATCCTGCGCCGCCAGCAGTGGCTCGCCGACCACGGGGACGAGCTGCACGATGCCCCGACCGCCCAGTCCTGATGTCACAGCCGGCCAGGCGGCCCCGTCGGTGACTTCGACATCGATGCCCTTGTGGCGCAGTCATCGATGCCCTTGTGGCGCAGTCGCTGATGGTGCACCTGTTGACTGCTTCCGACGATGGCCCGCGGGATTCCCCGGTCTGGTTCCCCTGGGAGCAGCAGGCGCTCCGGCTGATCGGCACCAGCCGCGACAGCTTTCCGCGTCGGGTCCGGGCGGAGCCGCGCTGCACGGTCGGCGTCGTCGACTTCCAACTCGCCCGCGGCCTGCTCCGCCACGTGGGGATCCGAGGTGATGCCGAGGTCGTCGCTCTCGACCCGTCGCGGCTCCACCGGCTGCTCAGCCGCCACCTCGGTGCGGATCGATCCGGTCGGAACCCCGAGTTCAGGCGCTCGGTGAGCGATCGCCTCGATCTCATGGTGCGCATCGAGCCGGAGTCGATCGTCGTCCGTGACCAGTCGTACTTCGCGACCAGGTCGACCGGGTCGTGACCGTCGGCGTCCCCGGCAGCGGCGAGCTCGTCGCCGCGGATCGATCGATCGCCGAGCTGCGCAAGCGCGGCCACCCCGCTCGCGTCCTCGTCCTCACCACGTTCGACACCGACCGCGACGTCCTGCCCGCCATCGCCGCCGGCGCGAGCGGCTACCTGCTCAAGGACGCCCGCCGCGACGAGCTCCTGCGCGCCGTCCGCGCTGCCCATGCCGGGCAGCCCGTGCTCGCGCCCTCCGTCGCCGGTGCCCTCGTGGGCCGGGTCGGCGGGCGACCACCCGGCTCGCTCAGCCCGCGCGAGCTCGACGTGCTCCGGCTCGTGGCGAGCGGCTCGTCCAACCAGGGCGCCGCCCGGGCGTTGCTGGTCAGCGAGGCCACGATCAAGGTCGACGTGGTCGACCTGTTCCTGGTCGCTGGTGTCGGCGGCGTGGGTGCCCATCCTGGCCAGCCGTCGGGCGGCGTCGCAGTGGTGCCCGGCGTCGGCGTGGGTGAGGTCGCGCTCGACGAGCCGGGCGTGAACCGGGAGCGTGGCCCGCGGGTCGATGGACTCGCACGCGGTGGCCAGTGCCGACCAGGTGCGGGTGTCGTCGGGGTCCAGGTCGAGGTGGTGGGCGAGCTGCCAGGCACGCCGCGGGTCGCCCAGGGTGTGCAGTGCGACGCTCACCGCGTCCCATGGTGCGTCGGCGGATGGGTCAGACGGCGAGGTCGCGGCGCAGGTCGTCCTCGCCGTCGGGGCCGGTCCACTCCAGCAGGAAGAGGGTCGCGTCGTCGGATGTCTGCCCAGCACGCCCGCTCATCAGGGCCCGGGACAGCCGGCGGATGGTCTCCGGCGGGCTGATGCCCTCGGCGCCGGCCCGCTCCAGCAGGTCGATCAGGCGGTCCTCGCCGAACTGCTCGCCGCTGCTGAGGCGCTCCTCGACCACGCCGTCGGTGTAGAACAGCACCCGGTCACCGGGCTCGAGCTGGCGGGTCTGCACCAGGGGAGTGGCGCCGCCGAAACCGACCGGGCGGGTGGTGGGGCCGGTCAGCTCCCCGACCATCCGCCGTCCGCGCAGCAGCATCGGGGCGGGATGCCCGGCGTTGACCCAGGTCAGCGCGCCGGTGTCGGTGTCCAGCTCGCCCATCTGTGCGGTGGCGAACCGGCCGGGGAACTGCTCGGCGATCGCGGTGTCCATCTCGCGGTAGAGGTCGACGAGGTCCACCCCGTCACGGCGTGCGTGCCGGTAGGCGGCGATCGCGACGGTGGCCATGGTGGCTGCGTCCAGGCCGTGGCCCATCGCGTCGATGATGGCCAGGTCCAGGACGTGGTCGTTGAGCGCGTAGTCGAAGCTGTCCCCGCCGACGTGGTAGGCCGGTTCCAGGATGCCGGCGACCGCGACCTGGGGGGTGGTCATGGTCAGCGGGGGCAGCAGCTGCCACTGCAGCTGGGCGGGCAGGCTCATCGACCGGCCGGCGCGGGTGGTGAAGAACGTGTCGGTGTACATGCCCTTGGTCACGATCATGTCTGCGGCCAGCCCTGCCAGGCGGCCGGCCAGCCGCCGGTCGTCGTCGAGGCGGGGCAGGGTGAAGGCCAGCACGCCGACCCGGTCGGAGCCATCCAGCATGGGCAGGAACAGCCGGGTCGACCCGTCGTCCAGGCGCTGCTCGACGGGGGTGTCGGAGGTGAAGGCCCGCCCCGCCCACGTACCCGCGACCGGAACAGGCTCACCGACCGCCAGGCCCTCACCGGGCAGCGGGCGCAGCTGCTCCTGGTCGTAGTCCTGCAGGTAGACGGTCACCTCGCGTCCGCCCGCCGCGTCGATCTCCTGCGCCAGCAGCGGGGCCAGCAGCCGCGGCGGCAGGACGTGCGCGCGATCGATCAGAGAGCCCAGCAGCCGCTCCCCGAGGCTCTCGGACTTGCTCCGCCGGTCAGCGTCCCCGCTGAAGCCAGGCCCGGATCCGGTGGAGTGATCGGCAACCGACCGGTCTCCCGGGGTCGTGGAGGTCTGCGGCATCGTCTCTGTTCCGTCAGGTGAAGGGATCGCCCCGTTCACGTCCAGCCAGCACTGCAGGAAGGAGCGTCAACCAGCAGGACCGTGTCCTGGTCCCATCACGCTGCAGGCACCGGTGGCGTCGCGCGAGGCAGGGCATCTCGAACGCACCACCCTACGGGCAGCGACCGCGGGAACTGCAGCTGAGCGACGCCGGGACGAGGCCCTACGATCCAGCCGTGTCCATGGACGTGCGTGGCGATGACGAGCTGGCGCGTACCCGGGAGGAGTTGAGCCAGAGCCGCTCCGACCTGGCCCACAGCCGCGCCGACCTGGAGAACAACCGCACCGATCTGGCGCAGAGCCGCTCCGATCTGGCGCAGAGCCGCTCCGATCTGGCGCAGAGCCAGGTGGACCTGGCGGTGGCCAACGAGCTCGCGGTCAACCTGCAGGAGGCGTTGCAGGCCAGCCGGGAGATCGGGATGGCGATGGGCATCCTGGTCGAGCGGCACAAGCTGACCGCCGAGCAGGCCTTCGACCAGCTGCGCGGGGCCAGCAGCCGCCGGAACGTGAAGCTGCGAGACGTCGCCAAGGAGGTCCTCTACACCGGAGAACTCTCCCCGACCCGAAGTGCGGATCGCAGCAGGTAGGGCGGCGGTTCCCGCAGCCGTTGGCTCGACGGCGGAAGCCTGGCCGGCGCCATCTCCCAGGGTGGTGGGCGTGACCTGCCCTGAGTGTCCTGCTGCCACGGTGGTGAGGCCTGCTGGTGCACCACCGAGTTGGGCACCCGACTGCTCCCGCGCTGCATCGCCGGAGCCGCTGACCCAAGGGAGCTCGCCCGCATTCTGCGGCCCGGGCCGCTGGCGCCCACCGGCAGGTGCCGGTCGAGGAAGAAGCGGGTGATGCCGTCGCCGAGGTGTCATCTGGGCGGCCGTCGGGCAGATCTGTCCGACGCGTCAGAGGGCGTGCAGCTGTGTCTGGAGGTCATCGCGTGTCCCGAGAGCAGGCCGTCCGGCCATGGCTGGAGTCCCGACCGCCCGGTGGTTCGGACTGCACGTCGTGGTCTCCCCAGCATCTGGGGGATCTCCCGATGGTCCGTCGGGAGTTCCGGGCCTGGATCACCGCGGCGGCCGAGGACTCGCCTGGCTTGCGGGAGAACCGCGTCGAGGAGTCCGTGCTCGCCCTGGACGAGCTCATGTCGAATGCCCTGCGGCACGGTCGGGCTCCGATCGAGGTCGAGGTCTGCGCCAGCGAAGGCGGTGTCCTGCTGGCAGTCGCTGATCGGGCGGCGGAGAACCCACCGCAACCGACCTCGACGCGCGACCCGAGCGAGGGTGGGATGGGGCTGGGCATGGTCGCCGATTTCGCCCTGGACTGCGGGTGGTTCGCCCCCGGCGACCAGAAAGTGGTGTGGGCGGTCATGCCCTCCTGGCAGGCGTGACCGCAGCTCGCGGACGTGGCTGACGTCGCGGCGGTGCAGTCAGCGCACCGGCAGCGGTCCTTGGCGCAGGCGGCCCGGGTGCCGTGCACGTACCGACTCCGTGGGTGGACCCACGCGCGAGGCGCCCTCGTGCCGGCTCGGTCCGCACGCCGGGCAAGCGACCTGTCGCTTCGACAGCGGCCGGGAAGGCCGGCGCGGAGCACCACGTCGTCGATCCAGTCGGGGCGGACGGGGCCGGCGTCCCCGATGTGCTCGTCGAAGGCCATCGCGCTGAACTGCTGGGAGCTGACCGACCACTCCGTGTCCGACAGCGCCGTTCGAGGTGAGCTCCGGCCGTGATCCGGTCGACGTGGGCGACGCTCGTCCCGAGCAGGTCGGCCAGATCGGTGAGCAGCCGATACGTGTCTCGGCCGTAGGCGCTGACCAGTGCCACGAGAGCCCGGCGCCGGTCGGCCGGCCCACCTGGATCCTCGCGGCCGCTGGAGGTGGCACGGGGTCGTGGCGGCTCGGTCGACTCGGAGGTGGTTGCGTGGTCGGTGACCGACTCCTCGGTGGGACGCGACGTGGGTGCTCCTCCCGGCAGCTGCTGCTCGCGCCGGGAGCAGGCGCCAGGGGACGTCGGGTTGGGACAGCGGCGCGCCGAGGGCTCGGACGATCGTGGGGCTCGGCCCGTGGTTTGCCCGGGCGGTGCAGCGGTTAGCGGCAGGGAGTCGGTGAGCAGAACCGGCCAACGCCGCGTCGCTCCTGCGCCGGCCTGTCCTGGCCGGAGCCCCGTGACCCTCGTCGAGAACTTCCATGCTTCGCTTTCCTCCCTGGCGGGAGACCTGCCCGGCCCCGAGCTGCTGCCCGAACGTCTCGCCCGGGCCTGCGCCCGGGTCCTGCCGGTGGACGGCGCCGGCATCAGCCTCTTCTTCGCCTCCGACCGGCGGCTGCCACTGGGTGCCAGCGACCCGGTGTCGGCCGAGGCGGAGCGGCTGCAGTTCACGGCCGGGGAAGGGCCCTGCCTGAGCGCGCATGCCGAGGGGGCGCCGGTCGTGGCGGACGAGAGCACGATCGGGGCCCGGTGGCCTGCCTTCCACGACGCGCTGGTCACCCGTACACCGATCCGGGGCACGATCTCGCTGCCGCTGCGCAACGGGCTGGAGGGCATCGGCGCCTTGGACCTGTACGTCGTGCCGCCCAACGACGTCGCCGCGCTGAGCCTGCAGGACGCCCTGACCGTCACCGAGGAGATCGCCGCGGTGCTGCAGGAGCAGAGCCTGCACGACCGGCAGCACAGCGACGGCCCGGCGTGGTTGGACGCCCCAGCCGCGCAGCAGCGGTCCACGGTCTGGCAGGCGATCGGCTTCGTCAACGCCGCCCTCCGCGTCCCGAGCCCCGACGCGCTCGCGCTGCTCCGTGCCCATGCCTACTCCAGTGGGCAATCGGTCGACGACTTCGCCGGCCAGGTGCTCGACCGCGAGGTCGAGGTGGACGAGCTGTCGCTGGACTCCGACAGCTCTCGTTAGCTGTCGGGGGCACCTTTGTGCTGTTGCCTCTGGCCGCGCGAGGCGGCTGCGGTCCTGCGGCCGAGCAGCGGTCGGTCAGGTCGGCTCGGCGATGCAGACCCAGACCAGCGTGCGCTCGGCCTCGTAGCGGACGCCGTGGTCGGCGATGACGTGGAGACGGCACCCCGCCCGGCCCGGCCAGGCGCTCCCGGGCCGGGGTCGGTGGCCGGTCGGGGGCGCTGGCGACGACGAACCACCGGACGTCCTCGTCACCGATGTGCAGGCTGGACGAAGGAGTCTGCGGCGGCGCCGGGCCACTCGAGGAGGAAGACCGGCGGCGTCGGCCTGCGCCCCCGCCGACGACCGGGGGAGCGACCGCCTCGGTGCGAGGTGTCCGGGCCTCGAGGCGGCTTCAGGTGGCAGCCGTCAACAGATAGATTGCGCCCGTGGTGGGGGGCGGGGTGCGCGCGGGTGGGAGTCGGCCCGCCGAGGACGTGCGGGAGAACGTCGGCGACGTGATGAGTCGCGCTGCCAGGCGGCTGCAGGACGAGCACGGCGACATCGAGGCCACGCTGGAGGTGATCACCAGCCTGGCGGCCACGACGGTCCCGAACGTCGAGGACTGCAGCATCAGCTACGTGGTCGGCCGCCGGCGGGTCGAGCCGCGGGCGGCCACCAGTGAGCTGCCCGCGAAGCTGGATGCGCTGCAGAGCCAGATCCAGCAGGGTCCCTGCCTGGACGCGGTCTGGGAGCACGAGGTCGTCCGGGTCGATGACGTCGCCCACGAGCCGCGGTGGCCGAGGTTCGCCGTCCGGGCTGCGGAGCTGGGGGTGGGCAGCATGCTGTGCTTCCCGCTGTTCGTCACCGGCGAACAGCTCGGCGCGATGAACCTGTACTCGCGCACCCCCCACGCGTTAGACGAGGAGTCTGAGCTGGTCGCCCGGATGCTCGCCGCCCACGCTGCGATCGCCCTGGCCGGTGCGCAGCACGAGGTCCACCTGCGCCTGGGGATGGACAGCCGCGACGTGCTCGGGCAGGCCAAGGGCATCCTGATGGAGCGGCACAAGATCACCGGGGACCAGGCGTTCGGCGTCCTGGTCCGGGCGTCGCAGGAGCTGAACCGCAAGGTCGTCGAGGTCGCGCGGGAGTTGAGCGAGACCGGCGTCCTGCCCGACGGGCAGTAGCGGGGCGGCTCCGTCGGCCACGGGCCTGGACCGACGGAGCCGGGCCACCGGTACGCCCCGGGGATCGACTCCGGTGGTCTCCGGGCAATCTTGGACGACGGTCCTCCGCGCGCCACCTGGCCGGGGGCCGGTCTTCCGGAGCGCCCGTCGCCGGTGTCCACGTTTCTGCAGCCATGTCGTGCAATCGGGCCGCGGATCAACCCCTGGTTGCGACAGGAAGTCCGCGCAACGGCGCCAGGCTCGCCTGATCGGTGTCCCACAGCTGTTCGTTGAGGGCCTGGGTCAGGACGTCGTGCTCGCGGGGGGACCAGCTGGCCAGCCCGTTGAGGTAGAGCTCGAGTTCGAAGCGGGCCGCGGATCCGCCGAGGGCTGAGTACAGCCACCAGAGGTCCGCGAGGCTCAGCTCCCCGAGTTGCCAGGCCAGGATGGTGAGTCCGCAGATGAGGTCGCACGTCGGACTGCAGAGCGGGTCGGATGGAGCTGGCACGAGGCCTCCCGATGATGAGCAGCGCTCGGGTGGGTCGGTGTTCGATGGCCGACGCATCGGTTGGGCCGATGCGCCGGCGGTCTCGCCCGACTCGGTGTCCTGCTGGGCACGGCGGCCGTCCGATGCACCGCCGAGCGGCCCGCACCCACGTTGCCCGGCTGTGCCGTCGGGCGTCGGGGAAATCATCAGGAGAGCTCGAAGACCGCGCACGGGCGGGCTGGTGTCCCGTTCACGGAAGCTCGAACTCGCCGGTGTGGACGAGCTGCTCGGCGATGGCCCGGACCTTGACGTTCGCCGTCATCGAGGCTCGGGCCAGGATCTGGAAAGCCTCGTCGGCGGTCACCTTGTGCCGCTCGATCAGGATGCCCTTGGCCTGGTCGATGACGGCCCGCGACTCGAGTGCGCGCTGCAGGTGGTCGACCTGGTCGCGGGCGCTCTGGTACTCGTACAGGTTCCCCGCCGCGATGGCGGCGTACGGCGCGAACCTGGTCGCGATCGACCGTGCCTCCTCGTCGAAGGCGTGCGGCTCCCGGACGTAGATGTTCAACGCCCCGGAGATGCCCTCCCTGATCGGCAGCGGCACCGACAGCGACCCCAGGGCCCCGTGCCGGACGGCGCTGTCCATGTAGTCACGCCACCGGCTCTCGGTCCGAGCGTCGGCGACCTCGACCAGCTCACCGGTGCTGGCCGCGTGCAGGCAGGGGCCGTAGCCACGCCCGTACTGCGACTCGTCCAGGTCGAGGGCGAGCTTGCCGGTGTACACCGGCGTCGTCGCCTTGTCGCTGATCAGCAGGGAGACCGAGGCCTCCGGGCTGCCCGGCAGAACCGACTTGGCCAGGTTCGCGACGGTCTGGAGGAGGCCGTCCATCGACTGGTCCCGCAGGGACAACCGGCCGAGGCGCTCCAGCGCCTGGACACCGTTCATTGGGTGCGGGGGATCTTCGCTGGCCACGTGGGCCTTCCGGTTGGTATCAACCGGGGCGGACCTCGGCGACGGAACCCGAGCTGGGCTCCGGAACGCGTACGCCGCTGGTTCGACGCATCAGCCCGGCTTGCCGAGCTGCCAGGGACCGACCGTACACGCGTTCGGCGTCGACGACGTGCCCGTCCACTTCCTGCCCGAGTGCACCCGAGCCGCCGCGCGTCGGCCAGCCGGTGCTGTTCAGGTGGCCCGGTCGGAGATCGGTAGCAACGCTCGCTCTGGCCACGTGACCTGCAGGCCGGAACCCCAGGACGGCCCGATGCGCACCACCAACGGGTCCCGCCGACCCGCTCGACCGACCGGAACAGAAGCAGTACCTCTCGACCCAGTAGTGGGACACCTCACCAGCTGGTCGGCGTCGAAGTCTCGGTGCTTCCCCGCGCCGAAGCCCAGCACCAGCGGCACGACGACCGGCAGCGCGCGGCGGCCGAGCATGCCCAGCCCCGCAGGGGTGCGGGGAACGGTGATGGTCGAGGCCGCGGTCAGACCCGGCTGGGTCGGGACGAGGCTGCCGCCGAACGGCAGCCCGGCCAGCACGACCACCACCGTCGGCCGGCACCCGGTGGGGCTGGGACGGGAGACCGTGGTCGGCTGCTTCTCCCCGTGTCCTGCACCGGCGTTCCGGCGTGTGTCCAGCACAGCAGGTCCGGCCCACGTCCGCTCCGGAGCAGGACCGGCTGAGCGCGTCTCAGCCGAGCTGCAGGCGCCCGCTGCGGACGGCGGCGACGACGCCACCGTCGACGAGCAGGTCGGTGCCGGTGACGAAGCTGGACTCGGGACCGAGGAGGAAGGCCGCCGCGGCGGTGATGTCCTCGGGGGTGCCCAGTCGTCCGGTGCCGGAGGCGGCGACCATGGCCCGCATGGAGTCACCCGCCTCGCCGTCCAGCTCGGCCTGGCCCATCGGGGTGGAGATCACGCCGGGGCTGATGGAGTTCACCCGGGCGCCGCGGGCTCCCCAGGTGCTGCTGGCGGCGGCCACCCGCAGCTGGTTGGCCCGCTTGGCCAGGCCGTAGGCGGCGCCCGGGTGCGGAAGTGCCGCGGCGCTGGCGAAGGGCAGCGACGCGAGCTGGTCGGTGGGGGTCAGCGCCAGCGCCTGCTCCTGCTCGGCGGTCAGGGCGGCCGAGAGCTGGCCGGCCATGCTCGCGATGACCACGCCGGCGCCACCGGGGGCGATGACCTGGCCGAAGGCGTCCAGCACCTGGGCCACGCCGAGCAGGTCGACGGCGAGGATCGCTGCTGCGGGTGCCTGCACCGGCGAGAGCCCCGCGGTGTGGGCCACCTGCACCACCGCGCCCAGCGACCCGGCAGTTCGAGCGAGGTCGGCGACCGAGGCGGCGTCCGCGACGTCCACCGTCTGCGTCTGCACGGTGAACCCGTCGCCGCGCAGCTCGGCGGCGGCTGCCGCCAACGTGGCGTCGTCGAAGTCGGCGAGCAGCAGCGTCTTGCCGGTGCCCAGGCGCCGGGCGATGGACCGGCCCATCCCCCCGACGCCGATGACCGCCAGGACCTGGTCGCTCGAGGTGGTGGGGGAGGTGCTGGGCTGGGTCATGGTTCCTCCTGTGAACGGCAACGACCGAGACGATGCGTCTCGTAATCGCGAGGTTACGCGCCCGGAGCCCTAGGCTGCGGTGATGGTCGACGGACGGCGCGGGCGGCCGCGCGACCCGCGATCCCAGGAGGCGATCGTGCAGGCCACCTGCGAGCTGCTCGGCGAGGTGGGCTACGAGCGGATGTCCATCGAGGCCGTCGCCTCCCGAGCCGGGGTGGGCAAGCAGACCGTCTACCGGTGGTGGCCGTCCAAGGGCGTGCTGGTCGCCGAAGCGGTGCTCACCGGGCACCTGCGGCTGCGCACCGCGCCCCTGGACGACACCGGTGACCTGCGATCCGATCTCGGCGTCTGGTTGGGCGAGCTCACCGCCGCGCTCTCCGACGACCGCACCGCATCCCTGGTGCGCGCCACCGCGGCCGCAGCCGCCGACGACGAGCACGCCGCTGCGCAGCTCTACCAGCGCTTCACCGGGCCGGCCCACCAGGCGGTGGTGGCGCGCCTGACCGCTGCCGTCGCGGCCGGGCACGTCCGCCCCGACGCCGACCTGGCCGCTGCCGCCGACGCCCTCACCGGTGCCCTGCTCTACCGCGTGCTCACCCGCCAGGACGCCGTCACGCCCCAGCGCAGCCGCGGCCTCCTCGACGTCGTCCTCTCCGGCCTGGCTGCTGGGCAGGAGGCCTGAGCCGCAGAACTCGTCGGCCGACGCGCCGGCCTCAGCGGGTCCGGCTGCCGCTGCTCGCGGTCCCGGCGGGTTCAGGCAGCGGGGGCGTCGGCTGACCGGATGCGCTGGGCCAGCCGGTCCAGCGAGCGCTCCTGCAGGCGGCCGAAGTGGGCGACGCGCACGTCGCCGCGGGCGGCGTCGGTGATGGCCAGGATGCTCCGTCGGGCGCTGTCCATGTCGTCGGCGAACGTCGGGCCCGAGGCGCCGTGCAGCGGGAAGAAGGCCTCGGAGAGGGCGTCGCCGGCCAGCACGGTGCCGGTGGGCAGCTGCACGCTCGCCGAGCCGGGGGTGTGGCCGGGGGTCCAGAAGGAGCGGCCGAAGCCACCGTGCTGGGTGAGGTCCACCTCGTCGTCCAGCTCGATGTCGGGGATGACCGGCGGCTTCGCCCCGCGGGTGACCACCGGGGCCAGCACCCGGCCGAAGGGGCGGCGGGGGGTCACCCGCAGCTCACCGCCGGCCCGCAGCGCGTCGGCGTCGGCGTGGTGGATGGCCACCCGGGCGCCGGTGGCCCGGCGCAGCGCATCGGCAGCGCCGACGTGGTCGTAGTGGAAGTGGGTCAGCACGATCAGCTGCAGCTGGGCGCCGGTCTCGGTGAGCGCGGCGAGCACCTCGGGGGTGAGCGCCGGGGTGGCGGCGTCCACGAGCATCGCGGCTCCGTCCTCGACGACGAGGTAGGCGGTGGAGATGCCGTCCTTGAGCGGGTGGATGTCCATGTCGGTGCCCTCCGGGTCTGAGTTAGCATTGCTTACATGAGCCACTCTGACAGGGTTAGTTAGCAGTGTCAACACAATCGTCGGGCGAGCCCGCCGCGACCCGGAGACCACTGGCCGATCGCCTGGTGCAGGAGGCGGTCGACCTGGTGCGCACCGGAGGCCCCGGCGCGATGTCGCTGCGGGAGGTCCAGCGTCGCGCCGGTGTCTCGCCGGCCGCGGCCTACCGCCACTTCCGCGACCGTGACGCGCTGCTGCTGGCGGTCGCCCAGGAGTGCGCCGGGATGCTGGCCGACCACATCGCCGCCGCTCTGGAACGCGCACCGGCGCGCACCGGCGCGCCCGCCGCGGCCCGGGCCAGGCTGCTGGCGGCCGGGGAGGCCTATCTGGACTTCGCCACCGGCAACCCTGGTCTGTACCGGGCGATCTTCGCCAGCGACGAGCAGATCGACGAGCTGGCCGTCCCCTCGGAGCGGGCGCGGGGCGGCGCCGGCGACGGTGGCTACAACCTGCTGGTCGCCGCCCTGGAGGACGTGGTCACGGCCACCGGCGGGACGGAGCCGGACCCGTGGGACCCGCTGGTGGTCTGGGCGAGCTGCCACGGGCTGGCGATGCTGCGCCTGGACGCCGCGCTGCGCTTCCTGCCCGAGGAGGTCTTCGCCCAGGTCCGGACCCGGTTGCTGGCCACCATCACCGCCGCCGTGCCGCTGGAGGCGCTCGGCGATCCGCTCGTCGGCCCCTAGGCTGCCGGCGCGGCAGCGGGGGGCGCACCGCTGAGCGTCGGTGCGGGTCGGGGTCGACCCGCACCGGGTCCCCGACCCCTGGGCCGTCGACGAGCTGTCCGGGGTCGTCGTGGTCGGTGCCGGCGTCCGGCTGGGCGGCGTCCGCTCCCCGTGCCCGAGCAGGCCATCAGCCTCACCCACCGGCACGCCCCGATGGCTGACATCGCCGCCGTCGACACCCTCGATGCCGCCACGGGAGGGAGTCCCGACCCCGACTACCTGGGGACGGTCCAGGTGGACGTGAGCGGGACGTCCGGTCCCTCGATCCCGGTCGTGACACGCCGGAGCAGTCCGATCAACGTCTGCGTCTCGGCGCGGGTGAGGACCTCGGTGACACCGGAGTTGGTGCCGGCCATCGCCTGCCGGCCGCGCGTCGTCCCCTCGACGCCCAGCTCGGTCAGCTCGTACAGCACCACGCGCTTGTTCGCGGGCATCTTCCGCCGTTCCACCCAGCCCAGCTCCTCCAGCCGGCCCAGAGCCGTACCGATGCTCTGCGGTGCGATGCGGAATCCGCGGGACAGATCGGCTGCCGACAGCGGACCCAGGTCGTCGAGGTGCACGGCCAGACCCAGCTGCGTGGCGGTCACCCCGAGGGCCTCGAGGGCGTCCTGGACCTGGCGGTGCACGGCGTTCTGCGCGCGCCACAGCACGTGCGTGAACTCGTCGTCCCACGCGGTGGCGGTGTCGGGCACGAGAACCTCCGGTCGGGCATTGATCGCAGTCATCTTCTATGTTCTCATACAGCTGTCATTACTTGTGACCCGCGCCACCACACGTTGAGGAGAACGACCCATGGCTGCACCCAGCCTCCAGGACGGTATCGACCAGGCCGGATCCGCGGTGAACCTGCGGTGGACCGACCAGCCGCGCCTCTGGAACCCCCCGGTGGTCGCACCGGAGTTCTCCGGCTGGCGCACGGAGCAGGCCGCCTGGAAGGACGGCGTCGCCCTCATGGACCTGTCGTACCACATGTGGGACACCTTCATCACCGGCCCCGATGCCACCCGGATGCTCAGCGAGCTGAGCACCAACGACTACGTCAGGACCGCGGTCGACCAGGCCAAGCAGTTCGTCGCGGTCAACGAGGACGGCTTCCTGGTCGGGGACGGCATCCTGCTCCGGCGGGCCGAGCAGGACTACGTCCTCACCGGCCGCCCGACCGCCCAGAACTGGGTGACCTACCAGGCGCAGCAGCGCGGGTACGACGTCGAGCTGCACAGCGACCCCGACTGCTCCCGGGACCCGCAGCACGTCCCGCCGTTCTTCCGCTACCAGATCCAGGGCCCGCTGGCCCAGCAGCTGGTCGAGGCCGCCTTCGGCGGTCCGCTCCCGATGACCAAGTTCTTCCACACCTCGCACGTCACCCTCGCCGGCGCGACCTTCCGGGCGCTGCGGCACGGGATGGCCGGCCAGCCCGGCTACGAGTTCATCGGCGACCACGCCGACCACGCGCCGGTCAAGGAGGCGTTCCTCGCCGCGGGGGAGCAGTTCGGGCTGGAGCAGGTCGGCTCGGTGGCCTACCCGACGGCCCAGGCCGAGGGTGGCTGGGTGCCGGCGCCGGTCCCGGCCATCTACGACGGCACCGAGGCGCTGCGCGCCTACCGGTCGTGGTTGCCGCTGCACACCCCGGACGGCATGCAGCCGCTCAACGGCAGCTTCTACTCACCCGACATCGCCGACTACTACGTGACCCCGTACGAGCTGGACTACCACCGCTCGATCTCCTTCGGCCACGACTTCCTCGGCCGGGACGCGCTGCAGGCGCGCAAGGACGCCGACCGTCGGACCAAGGTGACGCTGGTGATGGACGCCGACGACGTCTCCCGGGCCCTCGGGGCGGACCACGGCCCGGTCAACACCCTGGCCAAGCAGCGCATCGAGGTCGACGGCAAGCTCGTCGGCACCACCGAGTACACGGCGTTCAGCGACCCCTACGGCACGATGCTGAGCCTGGCGCTGGTGTCCGGGGAGGCCGCGGAGCCCGGCACCCGGGTGACGGTCACCTGGGGCAACCACCCCGGCGGCGGCACGGCACCGGACGCCGACCTCGGTTTCCCCCGCATCCGGGCGACCGTGCAGCCCTGCCCGTTCAACGAGTTCGCCCGGGCCGGGTACCGCCAGGACTGACCGATCCGGCAGGTCCGCGGCCGGACCCGCCGGGGGAGGGGGCGCACTCATGGCCCCCTCCCCTCGGTGGTCCCGCCACCCGGGTGCGGCTCACCCGGGCGCGTGCTCGGCGGCACCGCTGCCGAGGATGGCCGCCTTGGTGAGCAGTTCGGCCCACTCCGCCGCTGCGTCCGAGTCCCAGGTGATGCCGCCGCCGGCGCCGTAGACGGCGCGCCCGGTCTCCCGGTCCACGACGGCGGTGCGGATGGCCACGTTGAACCGGGCCCGGACCGGGGCCTCCGGCGGGGCCACGAACCCGATCGCGCCGCAGTACACCCCGCGAGGAGTGGGCTCGAGCTCGCGGATCAGCTGCATCGTGCGGTGCTTGGGGGCACCGGTCACCGAGCCGCAGGGGAACAGCGCCCGGAACACGTCGAGGAGGTCCACCTCGGCCCCGACCCGGGCGGTGACCTCGGAGGTCAGCTGCCACACCGTGGGGTACCGCTCCAGCTCGAACAGGGCCGGCACCCGCACCGACCCGGGCCGGGCGAGCCGGCCGAGGTCGTTGCGCAGCAGGTCGACGATCATCAGGTTCTCGGCGCGCTCCTTGGCCGACGCCCGCAGCACCCCCGCCCGGGCCCGGTCGTCGGCCGCGGTGCCGCCCCGGGGCGCGGTGCCCTTCATCGGCCGGGTGCGCAGCTGGTCCCCGCGCCACTCGAAGAACAGCTCCGGGCTGGCGCTGGCGAGGCAGAAGCGGCCGGTGTCGAGGTAGGCGTTGTGCGCGCCGCGCTGGGCGAGCACGAGGCCGGCGTACAGCGCGGCCGGGTCGCTCACCCCGCGGGTCCGCAGCCGGTCGGTGAGGTTGCACTGGTAGGTCTCCCCGGCGGCGATGTGGTCGCGCACCACCGCGACGGCGGCCGCGTGCTGCCCGGCCGTCCAGTCCGGCGCCCACACGTGCCGGGGAGCCCGGCCGGGGGTGTGCACCGGGTCGGCCTGCTCGGGGGGACCGCCGATGCCGAACCACGCCAGCGGCACGCCGTCCGGCTCCGCAGCAGCGGTGACCAGCCCCGCGTCCAGGCCGCCGGCCGCCTCGTAGGCGAGGAACCCGTACGCCCACGATCCCGCGGCGGTCGCCCGCTGGACCTCCTGCAGCACCGCAGCGACCTCGCCGGTGCGGGAGGTGGTGAGCACCGAACGCGGCGGGGGGAAGACCAGCGCGGTGCCGGCGGGCAGGTCGTCGAACCGCGCCGGTGCGGGCGGGGGAGGCACGGCCGTCAGCCGGCCCGGAGGACGTGCCGCGCGCTCACGTCAGGAGCGCCAGGGCCTCGCCCGCGGTGACCACGCTGCCGGTCACCAGGACGGCGGTGCTGCCGGGCCGCTCCGCCGCCCGCTGCAGCGCCGCGTCCACCGCCGCCGGGAGGTCGGGGTGCACGCTGATCCGATCCGCGCCGAGCGCGTCGGCGGCCAGGTCCGCCAGCTCGCCCGGCGGGAGGGAGCGTGGGGAGCCGTTGCGGGTGACCAGCACCTCGGTGACGACGTCGGACAGCTCGCCGAGCATCCCGGTGACGTCCTTGCCCGCCAGCGCGGCGACCACGGCGATGACCCGGGTGCCCGGGAACGCCTCCCGCACGGCAGCGGCGGTGACCGCCATCCCGGCCGGGTTGTGGGACGCGTCGACCAGGACGCGCGGATCCGTGCGGACGGTCTCCAGACGTCCGGGTGAGCTCACCCGGGCGAGGGTGCGCCGCACCACCTCCGCACTCGGCAGGTCACCGCGGGGAGCGAGGAACGCCTCCGCCGCCGCCAGGGCGGTCAGGGCGTTCTCCGCCTGGTGCCGGCCCAGCAGGGGGAGGGGCACGACCAGGTCCCGGTAGGCGGGGGAGACTCCGCGCAGCTCCAGCAGCTGCCCCTCCGGCTGGGGCGTGCGGGACACGACCTGCACGTCCCGACCCACCCGGACGACGGCGGCGTCCAGCTCGCGTGCCCGGCCGGCCAGCACCGCCTCGACCGGCGGGGTCTGACCGGCGAGCACCACCACCGCCCCCGGCTTGATGATCCCGGCCTTCTCCCCGGCGATGCTGACCTCGTCGGGGCCCAGCAGCTCGGTGTGGTCCAGCCCGATCGGCGTGATGACGGCGACCTCGCCGTCGGCGACGTTGGTGGCGTCCCACCTGCCGCCCAGCCCGACCTCGACCACGGCGACGTCCACGGGGGTGTCGGCGAAGGTCACGTACGCCATCGCCGTGACGATCTCGAAGAAGGACAGCGGCACCGGCGATCGCGCGTCGACCTCGGCCACGGCGGGCACCACGCGCTGGTGCGCGGCGACGAAGCGGGCGGCGTCCAGCGGCTCGCCGTCGACCACGATCCGCTCGCGGACGGTCTGCAGGTGCGGGCTGGTGTACCGGCCGACCCGCAGCCCCGCGGCGCGGAGCAGGTCGTCGATGATCCGGGCCGTCGTCGTCTTGCCGTTCGTCCCGGCGACGTGGATCACCGGGACGGCGCGCTGCGGGGAACCGAGCGCCGTCATCAGGGCCGTCATCCGCTCCAGGGAGGGGGCGATCCGGCTCTCCGGCCAGCGCGCCAGCAGCGCCTGCTCGACCGCGGCCAGCGAGGGCACCGCAGTTGCACCGGTCATCCGCGGACCACCTCCCGGACGGCGCGGTGCACCTGGTCGCACCGCTCGGCGAGATCATCCACCGAGGCGATCGCCGCCAGGAGACCGGCCCGGGCAGCGTCGTCCCGGATGCCGGTCAGGTTGATCTCGACGTTGAGGCGGGCCGTCGTGGCCGCCGCCCGCGCGGCGTCGGCCGCGGCAGCGACGTCGGTGAGCACCGTGCGGTTGGCCACCGGCAGCAGCGTCTCGGCGAGGGACACCAGGGCCGCTGCGGCACCGATGACGTCCCGCGGTGGTGCGGCCGCGCCGGCCAGCGCCGCGGCGATGGCCTCGGTGCGCTCGGCCTGCTCGCCCGGCGTGCTCCTCGGCAGCCGGTACGCGGCGCCGACGGCGGTGAAGGCCGCCGCGTCCGCGGCGGCGAGCTCGAGGCAGCGGGACCGCTGCTCGTCGGCCCCGGCCAGGACGGCACCGACGACGTCGGCGTGCTCGGCGTACCGGTCGCCGGTGCTGTAGCGGGCGACCATGCCCAGCAGGGCGGCGGCCTGCGCGGCGTGCAGCGCGGCGGCGGCTCCTCCGCCGGGGGCCGGCACCCGGGCGGCGAGCTGGTCCAGGAACTCTCCGATCGCCTGGCGGGCGAGGTCGGTCCCGGCTGCCGGGCTCATGCTGTCACCCCGGCCAGGAGCTGGGCGGCCAGGACGGTGTTCTTCAGCAGCCACACGTCGGTCACCGGCCCGACGCCGCCGGGCACCGGGGTGATCGCCCGGGCCCGCGGCGCGACCGACGCGAAGTCGACGTCGCCGACCATGTGCACCTCGCCGTCCGCGCCGGTCCGGGCGTTGATGCCGACGTCGATGACGACCGCACCGTCGCGGACGTGGTCGGCGGTGACCAGCCCGGCCCGCCCGGCGGCGACGACGAGCACGTCGGCCTGCCGGGTGTGCCGGGCCAACCCGCCGGAGTGGCGGGCCCACTCGTCGACGGACTCGACGGCGGCCTGCCGGGCGTACCCGAGGGACACGCAGGGCTTGCCGACGTTGTTCGACCGGCCGACGACGACGATCAGCGAGCGGTGGTAGAAGTCCGCGCGGTCCTCGCCCACCGAGTCCAACCAGGTGTCGAGCAGGTGGAAGACCGAGGCCGCGGTCGAGGGGGTGAAGCGGGGCACCCCCAGGGCCAGCAGCCCGGCGTTCTCCGGGTGCACCGCCTCGATGTCCTTCTCCGGCGCGATCGCGCGGAAGACCGCCGACTCGTCGACGCTCCCGGGCAGCGGCCGGAACAGCAGGATGCCGGACACCGCGGGGTCGGCGTTGAGCTCCCGCACCACCGCGATCAGCTCCGCCTGGGTGGCGGTGCCCGGCAGCCGCCGGGACAGGTGGGGGACGTCGAGCTCGGCGGCGAGCCGGCGCAGCCGCCGCTCGTAGGCCACCGAGCTGAACTCCTCGCCGACCATGACCGTGGCCAGCCCGATCCCCAGCCCGTCCTCGCGCAGCTGTTTCACCGCGTGGGTCAGCTCCGTCTTCAGCTGCCGGGCCGCGACCCGGCCGTCGATGATCTGTGCACTCACAGGGACGATCTCCTCCTCGAACGGGATCTCAGGCCGGGTGGGCCGCGGCCCGGACCGCCTCGAACGCCGCGATGGCATCGAGCGAGGGCAGCGGGTCGTGCACGCGCACGCCCCAGGCCCCGGCCTGCGCCGACAGCAGGGAGAGCGCTGCGGTGGCCGACTCCCGGCCCGCGACCGGGCGTGGTTCGCCGTCCGGGCCGGCCAGCAACCGGCCGAGGAAGGACTTGCGGGAGGCCCCCACCAGCACCGGCAACCCCACCGCGACCAACCGGTCCAGCCCCGCCAGCAGCGCCCAGTTGTGCTCGGCGTTCTTCGCGAAGCCCAGCCCCGGGTCCAGCACCAGCTGGGCGGGGTCCACGCCGGCGGCCACCACGTCCTCCACCCGCGCGGTGAGCTCGGCGGCGACCTCGGTGACCACGTCGCCGTAGCGGGCCGCGGCCTGCATGTGCCGGCTGTGGCCCCGCCAGTGCATGAGCACCCACGGCACCCCGGCGTCGGCGACCAGCCGGGCCATCCCGGCGTCGGCCAGCCCGCCGCTGACGTCGTTGACCAGCACCGCACCGGCGCTCAGTGCCGCCGCGGCGACCTCGGCGCGGGTGGTGTCGATGCTGACCCGCACGCCGGCGGCGGCCAGCTCCCGCACCACCGGGATGACCCGCCGGCACTCCGCTGCGGCGTCCACCCGGTCGGCGCCGGGCCGGGTCGACTCACCACCGACGTCGACGTAGTCCGCACCGGCGGCGTGCATCGCCAGCCCGTGCGCGACCGCGGCGGCCGGATCGGCGAACGTGCCGCCGTCGGAGAACGAGTCCGGCGTCACGTTGAGCACGCCCATCACCAGGCACCGGCCTGGTGAGGGGCGCGCCCGACCGGCGGGGACGGGGAAGGGTCCCACCGGTCAGGCGAAGACGATCGTGTGGTTGCCCGAACGGATGACCCGGTCCTCGGCATGCCACAGCACCGCCCGGGACAGGACCGCCCGTTCGACGTCGGCCCCCCGCCGTTGGAGATCGGCGGCGGTCTGCGCGTGGGTCACCCGGACGACGTCCTGCTCGATGATCGGGCCCTCGTCGAGCTCCTCGGTGACGTAGTGCGCGGTGGCGCCGATCAGCTTCACCCCCCGCTCCTTGGCCTTGGCGTAGGGGCCGGCGCCGATGAAGGCAGGCAGGAACGAGTGGTGGATGTTGATGATCGGGACGCCGACCTCCCGGATGAAGTCGCCGGAGATGATCTGCATGTACCGGGCCAGGACGACGAAGTCGACGTTGCCCTGCAGCAGGCGCAGGTGCTCGGCCTCGGCGGCGGACTTGTCCGGCCCGGCCGACGGGACGTGGAAGTACGGGATGCCGAAGGCGCGCACCTCGGCGGCGAGGTCGGGGTGGTTGGAGACGACCATGCTGATGGTCACCGGCAGCTCACCGCGGCGGTGGCGCCACAGCAGGTCCAGCAGGCAGTGGTCGGACTTGGAGGCGAAGATCGCCACCCGCTGGGGCACCGACATGTCCCGCAGCTCGAACTCCAGGCCGAACTTCTCGGTCAGTGCGGTGACCAGGTCGGCGTGGATGGCCGGCAGGGCGGCGGTGAGGTCCGCGGCGCTGAAGACGGTCCGCTGGAAGAAGGCACCGCCGACCGGGTCGTCGGAGTACTGGTCCAGCGCCACGATGTTGGCGCGGTGGCCGGCCAGGACCGCGGCGACGGCGGCCACGATGCCGTCCCGGTCCTGCCCGTGCACGATGAGCGAGGCGGAGTTGCGCCGGCGCGGGTCTGCGCTCGGCGCCCCGGGGCCGGTCTGGACGAGGGTCATGGTCAGGCCTTCTTCCGGAACTCGGTGACCCAGTCGGCGGTCGCCTTGAGCCCGCCGAAGGTGTAGAAGTGCAGCTTCAGCTCCCCGTGGCGGGCTGGGTCGTAGCCCTCGGCGAGCTCGCGGATGAACGAGTCGGGGCCGGCGGTGCCCATCAGGTTGGTGATCGACAGGCCGTACTTCTTGGCGATCGACGTGCTGGTGCCCACGCCGAAGCGCTTGGCGTAGCTCAGCAGCCGCTTCACGCCGGCCGGGCCCGGCACCCCGACCCGGATCGGCAGGTCGATGCCCCGCTCGCGGCAGGCTGCGGCGAAGGCCAGCACCGGGGCCACGTCGAAACCGAACTGGGTGATGATCATGCCGGGGAGCTGCTGCTCCTTCAGCACGGCGAACTTGCCGTCGATCGCCTGCCAGAGCACCGGGTCCCCGATGTCGGGATGACCCTCGGGGTAGCCGCTCACGCCGACCGACCGGACCCCGTACTGCTGCAGCAGACCGGAATGGATCACCGCCAGCGAGTCCTCGTACGGGCCCTCGGGAGTGGTCGGGTCGCCGCCGACGACGAAGACGTTCTCGCTGGCGCCCACCGCCTGCAGTGCGCCGAGGTACTCCTCCAGCTGGGCCTGGGAGGCCAGCCGGCGGGCGGAGAGGTGCGGAACGGGGACGAAACCGGACCGGAGCACCGCGGTCGCGGCGTCCAGCCGCATCTGCAGGTCCTCGTTGCCCAGGAAGGTGACGTTGATCCGGGTGCCGGCCGGGATCGACGTGCGGGCCTCGGCCAGCTTGTCGATGTCCTTGCCGGTCATCTCCATGGAGAAGTCCTCGAGCAGCGCGGCGATCGCCGCGCTGGAGGCTGCAGGTGCGGTGCTCATGGTTTTCCTCGCTGACGGGGAGGGAGGTGGGGCGCTGCCGGACCGCACGCGGGCGTGCGGTCCGGCAGCGCCGGAGGGGTGGGCGGACTCAGCTGTCGCGGCGGTAGGTCGTCCGGGCGTGCTCGTTGTAGGGCGCCGGCTGGACGGTGGCGCGGATCCGGGGCAGGTCGAGCTCGGCGTCGGGGGCGGTCCCCGGACCGGGGTGCTCGCCCCAGACGACCTCCACCGCGGTGCCCGGCTCGGCGAACCGCTCCTCCAGCATCGCCAGCGCGAGCACCGTGCCGGCGGGCTCGAGGGACGCCGCCTGGTAGGTCATGCCGGCGACGTCGCTGCCGGCCTCGACGCGGTAGCGCGCGTGGTTGAGCACGAAGTCCTCGCCGAGCACCCGGCGGGCGTCCTCGGGGTCCAGGACGACGGTCACCTTGCGCCGGGTGACCTGGTCCTTGGCCGACATGAGGGCGTCGCGGCCGATGAAGTCGTGGTTGAAGGAGATCGACCGGCCGTAGCCCAGCTCGAAGGGGGAGAGGTAGTAGTCCTCGATGTCGGTGGAGAAGAAGCTGCCGTGCAGCGGGCGCTGACCCTCGATCCCGAACAGCGGCAGCCAGCGGCGGTAGTCGGCCAGGTCGGGGTCGGTGTAGATGGCCGGGATGGGGGAGGGGATCCAGCCGCTCTCCACGTTCGCGGTGGTGTAGGCCATCGCGCCGACGTGGGCCAGGCCGAGCGGCTCACCGGCTGCCATCAGCGCCTCCTTCACCGGGGTGTAGTCGGCGAACGAGCCGATGAACTCGTAGCCGGCCTGGCCGGCCATGCCGTGCCGCAGCGCCCGGAAGGAGGCACCGGCGAGGGCGACCGGGGAGGAGTGGAAGAACTTGGTCTCCGGCAGCGGGCCGCCGAAGGCGCGCTCCACCAGCTCCTGGGCCAGCGGCCCCTGGATCTGGAAGCGGAACAGCCGCGGGTCGCCCTCCTTGCGGTGCCGGGAGTCCGGGTCGGTGGAGAACTCGACGTCGTAGCCGCCGGTCTCGGCGTGGAACTTCACCCAGTTCTGCGCCGAGGGGGCGCCGGTGAGCGTGTAGCTCTCCTCACCGTTCTTCATCAGGATGCCGTCGGTGACGATCAGCCCGCGGCTGGTCACCGGAACGAACTGCTTGGCCTGGCCGACGGCGAACTTCTCGTAGTTGTTGGCGCTCACGGCGGCCAGCAGCTTCGTGACGTCGGAGCCTTCGAAGAAGGTGTCGTACATGTGGAAGGACAGGTCGGAGATCGACACGGTCTCGTGCCAGGCGGTCTGCTCCTGGCGCCAGCCCGCGTACTCGTCCTGCACCACCGGGGGCATGAACGGTGCGCTGCCGGGCTTCCACAGCAGCGCGACCGGCGAGCCGGCCTCGTCGATGCCGTCCTGCAGGGTCGGTGGCATGGTGCGTCCTCTCGCTGGGGGAACGGGAACCGGTCGGGCACGACGGTGTGACCGAGGCCGCAAAACCGATTTAGCCGACCGTAGCACGCAGTGGGCACTGGTCGCCCGCGTCCAGCGGTGGTGGCGCTCGTCACACCTGGCCGGGGGTGGCGGGGCGGTCGCTACCTTGCTCGGCGTGACCTCCCGAACCGCGGCCCGTCCGGCACCACCGCAGCTGTCCGCGCCACTGACCGCCCGCCGGCTGAGCGAGGTCGACTTCGGCCGGCACGTCCAGGCGTGCACGGTCGGGGGCGAGGCCGAGGAGCTCCAGCTGGACGACGTCGAGGTGAGCGGCAGCCTGCTGTCCGGCCTCCGGCTCATCGGCGGACGCCTCACCCGCTGCCAGTTCACCGACGTGCAGATCACCGACTCCGACCTCGCCGGGGTCGACGTCCCGGACTGCCGCTGGCAGCGCGTGGCGGTGCAGAGCAGCCGGCTCGCCGGGGTCTCCCTGGCCGGCGGCATGCTCGTGGACACGGTGCTGGACGACGTCCGGGCCGGGCGGCTCGACCTGCGCTTCGCGACGCTGCGGAAGACCCGCTTCCGCGGCTGCGACCTGACCGCGGCCGACTTCACCGGCGCGACGCTGGACGGCGTCGTCTTCGAGGACTGCCGGCTGCACGAGGCGCGGTTCGCCCAGCTCGTCGTCAAGGGCGCCGCGTTCACCGGTTGCGACGCGTCGGCGGCCGCGGGGGTCGACGCGCTGCGGAACGCGCGGGTGGACGAGTTCACGCTGACCTCGCTGGCCGGCTCCATGGCGGCGGCGCTGGGCCTCCGGCTGGAGGCGGACCGCTGAGCCCGGCCGATCCGCCGGCGGCCCCCGGTATCGTCCCGGCGACGAGGGGGAGGGGCCGATGAGTTCGGCGAGAGTGACGCTGAGCGACGTGGCGGCGGCGAGCGGGGTGTCCCGGTCCACGGTCAGCTTCGTGCTCAACGACGCGCCCAACCAGACGATCTCGGCCGAGACCCAGCAGCGGGTGCGCCGGGTCGCGCAGGAACTCGGGTACGTGCCGCACGGCATCGCCCGGGCGCTGCGCGAGGGTGCCTCCCGGTTGGTGGTCCTGCACGTGGACGCCGGCATGGACGGTAACTACGCGCGCACCTTCATCGAGGGCCTCGACGACGAGCTCGGCCGGCACGGGCACGTGCTCCTGGTGCGGCACGGGAGCCCCTCGCCCCAGGGTGCGCAGCAGGTGCTCGACGCGATCGCCCCGCGGGCGGTCCTCCGCCTCGCCGAGCGGTACCTCACCGGCCACGAGCTCGAGGACGGCGGGTGGGAGAGCGGCATGGCGGCGAACGTGGCCCTGCAGGTCGGGCACCTCGTCGACCGGGGGCACACCCGGTTGGGCATGGCCCTGCCGGAGGAGGGCGCCGCCCTCGCCGAGGTTCGGCTGCGCTTCGCCCAGGAGGCGGCCCGGCGCCGCGGCCTCCGACCGCTCCCGGTGCTCTCCGTGCCCCGGGCCCGCGACGGTGCGGTCGCGGCGGTCCGGGCGTTCCTGGGCGACCACCCCGAGGTCTCCGCGGTCGCGGCGTTCACCGACGACGTCGCGTTGCGGACCCTGGCCGCCGGTCAGGACCTGGGGCTGGACGTACCCGGTGACCTGGCGGTGATCGGCTTCGACGACACCGACTACGGGGCGCTGCTCACGCCCGGGTTGACGACGATCCACATCGACGCGCAGACCCACGGGCGGGTGACCGCGCGGGTCGCGCTGGGGCGGGACAGGTCCGACCTGGCCCCGCAGCCCGGTCGGCTGGTGGTCCGCGGATCGGCCTGACCCGGGGGCCCGTCGTCCCCACGCGCGGACGACGGGCCGACCGGGGCCGGGCTGCCGGCTTCAGGGCTTGACGTACACCTGCGGGACGTACCAGGCATGGGTGGTCAGCGCGGCGTCCTCGGTGGGGCGGTGGGAGACCAGCCGACGGTCCAGGTGCTCGCCGCGGGGACCGTGCTTCGCGTAGTGGTCCAGCAGCAGGTCGTGGCCCAGGTCGTTGTTCAGGTCCCGCCAGACGGTGTGCAGGTGCTGCCCGGCGGCCACCGCGTTGTCGGCCTCCACGAGCAGGCCGGAGGTGGAGATCCGGTAGTAGTGCGCGGTGTCGGCCCCGGTGCCGCCGGCCCAGGCGAAGGTCAGCGTCGCCGGGTCCTCGGCCAGCACCTGGTCGCGGTACTGCCGGGTGATCTCCTCCGGGCCGGTCTCCACGAAGTGCAGCAGCAGCTCGCGGACCGCCTCGAGCTGGCGACCGTCGAGGTCGGCGCCGCTGAGCCCGGAGGGAGCCGCCTTGACGAAGCGCAGCTTCTCCCGGTCGGCGTCGGTGGTGGTGTAGCCGACGATGCCCAGGTCGACGTGGTCGGGCCACTCCTCGGCGCCGACCCGGGGCACCTGGCGGGTGACGAAGTCGGCCGGGGCGACGTCGTGGACGACGGCCCGCTCGCGGAGGTCGGGGCTGAGCGAGTGCAGGATCTCCAGCGCCCTCCGCTCGTGCTCGCCGAGCGGGTCGAGCACCCCGGCGGGCATCGGCATGGCGCCCATGGCCATCGGGGTGATCGTCAGGTACCGCTGCCCGACGATCGTGAAGCTCAGGGACAGGTGGTGGCCGATGACGCGCCACCCCCAGGTGTCCTCGAACCCGGGCCGGCCGAAGAAGCTGAACCAGTACGCGTCGGGGTTGCGGAAGTCGCCGGCGATCGCCCCGAAGCCGCGGTCGATGACCTCCAGCTCCCGCAGGATGTTCTCCGTGGCCATCACCGCCAGCACCTGGCTGTAGCCCCGCATGCTCAGGCCCGACTTGAGCAGGGTGTGCGCCAGGGTGCGCTGGTGCGCGTCCAGCTTGGTGAGCGGGACGCCGGTCCGGTCCGGCTTGGGGATGAAGTCCCAGTCGATCCGCCGCGGGTCGTCCATCTCCGGGATGTGCGCCTGGGCCCGCAGGTCAGGGGGCAGGGAGTCCAGCAGCGCCCACGTCGTGAACAGCATCCGCTTGATCGTGGGGTGGGCCTCGTAGGTCATCGCGGGCAGGTCGGTCATGGCTCCTCCGGGGCGGTGGGGGTGGTCGACGTCGTCGTCGGGCTCACGCGAAGGGGTCCGGCGTCAGGGTGTACTTCGTCTGCAGGTACTCGTGCATGCCCTCCTCGCCGCCCTCGCGGCCCAGCCCGGAGGACTGCCAGCCGCCGAAGGGCGCCGCGGGGTTGGACACCGCGCCGACGTTGAGCCCCATCATCCCGGTGCGCAGGCGCTCGACCATGCGCTGACCGCGGGCCAGGGAACCGGTGAAGACGTAGGAGACCAGGCCGTACTCGGTGTCGTTGGCCATCGCGACGGCCTGGTCCTCGTCCTCGAACGGGACGATCGCCAGCACCGGGCCGAAGATCTCCTCGCGCAGCAGTGCGCTGCCGGGCGGCACGTTCCCGAGCACCGTCGCGGGGAAGAAGGTGCCCGGCCCGTCGGACGCCGTGCCGCCGACGTGCAGCCGGGCGCCGCGCTCGACGGCATCCTGGACGAGCTGCCCGGTAGCGGCGACGGCCTTCTCGTCGATCAGCGGACCGATGGTGACCCCTGGCTCGGTGCCCCGGCCCATCGTCAGCGACCGGACGCGTTCGGTGATCCGGGCGGTGAACTCCGCCGCGATCGAGGAGTGCACCAGGAACCGGTTGGCCGCGGTGCAGGCCTGCCCGGTGTTGCGGAACTTGGCGATCATCGCCGCGTCGACGGCCCGGTCCAGGTCGGCGTCGGCGAACACCAGGAACGGTGCGTTGCCGCCGAGCTCCATGGAGGTGCGCAGCACGCCGTCCGCCGCCTGGGCCAGCAGCAGCCGGCCGACCGGGGTGGAGCCGGTGAAGGAGAGCTTGCGCAGCCGCGGGTCGGCGATGATCGCCTCCGACATCGGCCCGGGCGCGGTGGTGGTGACGACGTTGACCACGCCGGGCGGGAGACCGGCGTCGATGAGCAGCTGGGCGAACAGCGAGGTGGTCAGCGGCGTCAGCGCCGCCGGCTTGATCACCACCGTGCACCCGGCGGCCAGCGCCGGTGCGATCTTCCGGGTGGCCATGGCCAGCGGGAAGTTCCACGGGGTGATCAGGTAGCAGGGGCCCACCGGGTGGTGGGTGACGATCATCCGCCCGGTGCCCTCGGGGTTGGCGCCGTACCGGCCCTGCACGTGCGCGGCGCTCTCGGAGAACCAGCGCAGGAACTCGCCCCCGTAGCCGACCTCGGTGCGCGCCTCGGCCAGCGGCTTCCCCATCTCCAGGGTCATCAGCAGCGCGAACTCCTCGCGCCGCTCCTGCAGCAGGTCGAAGGCGCGGCGCAGCAGCTCCGCGCGCTCCCGTGCCGGGGTCGCGGCCCAGCCGGGGAACGCCCGGTCCGCGGCGTCCAGGGCGTCCAGGCCGTCGGCGACCGAGGCGCTGGCCACCGAGGTCAGCACCTGCCCGGTCGCCGGGTCGAGCACGTCGACCCGGGCCCCGTCGGAGGCCGGCCGCCACTGCCCGTCGACGAGCAGGCCGTCGGGCACCGAGGCGAGCAGCTCGGACTCGGTCATCGACGGCCTCCATCGGCATCGGGGAGCACCGCGAGGAGGTCGCAGTGCACGAGCGCACCGCCGGAGAGCTGCGCGGCCAGGGCCTGGCGCGCCGGGCGGTGCGCGGGGTCGGGGAACATCGCGACCCACTCGCGGTTGAGCGCCCCGCGGTCGCCGGGGTCGGCGAGGTGGAACGTGAGCTTGAGGACGTCGTCGGTGGACCCGCCGGCCGCGGCCAGCAGCGCGCGGACGTGGCTGAAGACGTTCGCGCACTGCCGGTCGAGGGCGGCCGGCATCTCGCCGGTGTCCGGGTCCCGGCCGGTGAGGGCGCCGGAGGCCAGGAACGGCCCGATCCGGCTGCCGGCCGGGATCGGGTTGGCGTGCGCGAACCCCGGGATGTCGATGCTCACCCGCTCGGTCACGGTCAGGCCTCCGCGACGACGCGGTTCTCCAGCGCGCCCAACCCGTCGATCTCGGCGCGGACGACGTCGCCCACCTTGAGGAAGTTCCCGGTCGGCGCCCCGATGCCCGACGGCGTGCCGGTGGCCAGGATGTCGCCGGGCATCAGCGTGAACACCTGGGTCAGGTAGGCGATCTGCTCGTAGATGTCGTAGATCATGTCGCCGGTGGACCAGTCCTGGCGCACCTCGCCGTTGACGGTCAGGCGCATGCCCAGCGCCAGCGGGTCGGCGATCTCGTCGTCGGTGGTCAGCCACGGCCCGAGCGGACCGTGGGTGTCGAAGGACTTCCCGAGGGTGAACGTGGGGGAGCGCTTCTGCAGCCAGTCGCGCACCGAGACGTCGTTGGCGACGAGGTACCCGGCGATCACCGACCGGGCCTCGGCGACCGGGACGTTCTTGCAGCGCTGCCCGATCACCACCGCGAGCTCGATCTCGTAGTCCAGGGCGTCGGAGATGTCGGGCTTCACGATGCCCTCGTGCGGGCCGACGATGCAGGAGACCTGCTTGTTGAACCACAGCTGGCTGGTCGGCGTCGGGATGCCCGCCGCGCGGGCCTCCTCGGCGTGCTCCCGGTAGTTCATCCCGATGCCGAGGTACTTCTGCGGGTCGTCGACCGGCGCCTGGAGCGTGACGGCGTCCAGCGGGAAGGTCTCGCCGGTGGCCGCCTGGATCGTGGCCCGCAGCGAGGGCAGCTGCGGCAGGATGGCCCGCAGCGAGGTGCCCACCTGCGCGGAGACGTCGGTGACCTGGTCGCCGTCGACCCGGCCCAGCCGGGTCGACCCGTCGCCGACGTGGAAGCGGGCGATCTTCATCCGCGGGTCTCCTGCTCTCGCTCGGCGAGGCTGGCGGCCTCGGCGTCGGTGGGTGCCCAGACGTGCTCGCCGTCGGGGGTCATCTGGAAGCTCAGGAACCGCCAGTTGCCGTCCGCGCAGCGGCGCAGCACCTGGATGACCTGGCCGCCGACCACCCGCTCGCTGCCGTCCGGGCTGCCCAGCCGGTTGACCAGCCGGCCGGTCATGATCGCCACGTCGCCGACCAGCCGGATGGTGAGCTCGCCGCGGCTCATGCCCCGGTAGGCCTGGCGGGTGGCGACGTGCTCCAGCAGCTGGGCCTTGTCGTGGGTGAGCCCCGGCGCGTGGGTGTGCACCAGGGAGTCGTCGTACAGGTCGGCCAGCGCCTCGACGTCGACGGCCAGCAGCGCCTGCTGGCGCCGCTCCTCCACGGCGAGGAGCTCGGCCCGGGTCGCCTCGTCGGCGACCAGCACGGGGTCGACGTCGCTCATCGGAGGGCAGCCCCCCGGGCGATGTGCTCGGTCCGGAAGCCGGTCGGCTCGCCGACGTCGGCGACGCCGACCCGGGGCTGGCCCACCCGGGCGTGGTAGGCGCTGAAGATGGCGTCCGCCTCGGCCAGCGGCAGGACGTCCTCGATGTCGGCGAAGCGCTTGCCCTCCGTGCGGTCCTCCACCATCCGGCGGATGACCTCGTAGCCCTCGCCGCGGTGGGCCATCACGATCCCGTTGACCACCGGCAGCCGCTCGGCCTGGAAGGCCTGCAGCGCGGCCGGGACGTCGTCCGTGGTGGCCAGCTTCTGCGCCAGCACGCCACCGTCGACGATCGCCTGGCAGGCACCGTTGCCGCCGCGGGGGTACATGGCGTGCGCGGCGTCGCCGATCAGCACGACCCGGCCGTCGATCCAGCTGTCCAGCGGGTCGTGCCGGATCAGCGGGAACAGGTAGACCTCGCGGGCGTTGCGGAGCATCTCCTGCACGTCGAGGTGCACGATGTCGCACTCGTCGTAGTAGGGCAGCACCTCCTCGACGGAGCCTGCCTGGTTCCAGTCCTCGACGGTCTCGTCCCGCATCGCCTCGACGACCCAGTTCACCAGCACCTTGCCGGTGCCCTCGAAGTTCTCGGCGATCGGGTAGACGATCATGCTCGAGCTCTGCGGCGCACCGATGTGCAGGATGGTGCCGCCGCTGCCGAAGGGCTCCATCAGGGTCGTGCCACGCCACATGGTGATGCCGGAGTAGACCGGGTCGGACTGCTCGGGGTGCATCTGCTGGCGGATGGTCGACTTGATGCCGTCGGCGGCGATCGCCAGGTCGGCGGTCACCTCGGAGTCGGTGCCGTCGGCGGCCCGCAGGTGCAGGGTCACCGCGTCGTCGTGGTTGGTGTAGCCCAGGCAGCGCATGCCCTGGACGACGGCGTCGGCACCCAGCCGGTCGAGGACGGTCCGGTAGAGCAGCATCTGCAGGTAGCCGCGGTGCACGAACCGCTGCTCGTAGTGGTAGCCCATGTGCACGCCGCACAGCTCGGCGTAGATCTCCTGGCCGTACTTGTTGTAGAAGATCGAGTCCTGCGCGTCGACGGAGATGGCGCGGAACTCCTCGAGCAGGCCGAGGTCGTCCAGCTCCTTGCTGCCGTACACCTTGACGTCGATGCCGACGCCCAGCGGCTTCAGCTCGGGCACGGTCTCGTAGATCCGGGGGCGGAAGCCCTGCTGGTGCAACCGCAGCGCGGCGGCCAGTCCGGCGGGGCCGGCACCGATGATGGCGATGTCGAGATCAGGCATGGGTGTTCCTCGTCGTGTCGGGTGCGGGGGCGGCGATCTCGCGGAGGAACCGCGAGGTCGCGTCCCACGCGCGAGCGGCGCTGCGCGGGTTGTAGGCGATGACGTCGGGCGTGGGGGAGTGCTGGGCCTTCGGGCTGGTGAAGGCGTGCCTGGTGTCGCTGTAGAGGTGCAGCTGCCAGTCCATGCCGGCAGTGCTCAGGGCTCCGGTGAGGTCGGCGCGCATCTCCGCGGTGGCCATCGGGTCGTCGGCGCCGGTGCAGATGAGCACGCTGGACGGGCGCGCGGCCGACCAGTCCGGGGCGAGCAGGTCCAGGCCGCCGTGCACGCTGACCACGCCGGCCACCTCGGCGCCGGTGCGCAGGTACTCCAGGGCCGACGAGCCGCCGAAGCAGTAGCCCAGCAGCGCGATGGCCCGGTCGGCGAACTCCGGTTGGTCCACCGCGGCGGCGTGCGCGGCCCCGACCCGGGCCAGCCAGCGGGGCCGGTCGGTGACCATGCTGCCGATCAGCGGTCCGATCTCCGCCTCCCCGGCGGGCAGGCGGCGGTCGCCCCAGACGTCGGCGACGAGCACGGGGTGCCCCGCGGCGGCCAGCTGCGCGGCGATCGCGACCATCTCGTCGCTGACGCCGAACGCGTCGTGGACCAGCAGGACGCCGACGCTCGCGGACGGCTCGGCGGCCGCGCCGGCCGGCGCGCAGAGGAAGCCGAGCATCCGGGTGCCGTCGTGGCCGTACTCGATGTCCCGCCGGATCAGGGAGCTCATGACGTCCTTCCTGGAGTGCGGAGACCCCGGACCGTACGCGACATCGTGTACGATCTCAACAAGAAATTGGGACTTGCCTCACAGCACATTGTGTATATGGTTTCGTACACGATCCAGCGTGACGGGCCTCACTCGAAGCCCGGAGAGGAAGCCGATCCGCATGCCCGAGTCAACGTCTGCCTCCGAGGCTGCCCCCCGCGCGGCGTCCGCCACCGCCTTCCCGGCCGCGCCCGTCTCCCCGGCCCCCGGGGCCTCTCCGACCGCGGCGGCACTCACCTCGTCATCCACCGGGCCGGCGATGCGCCGGTCCGGTGGAGCGGGTTGGTTCGCTGCCCGGTTCGCCGTCATCGGGGTCTGGATCCTGCTCGCCGTGCTCTACGGGGCGTTGCGGCCGGACACGTTCCTGACCGAGGGGTCGCTCAAGACCATCTTCGGCAGCCAGCAGGCACTGGTCTTCCTCACCGCCGCGCTGCTGTGCACGATCGTCGTCGGCGAGTTCGTGGACATGTCGGTCGCCTCGAACTTCGGCCTGGCGGCCATCATGGTCAGCGTCCTCAACATCGACCACGGGTGGGGCGTCTGGCCGGCCGCGCTCGCGGCGGTCCTGGCGTCGGTCGTGGTGGGCCTGGTCAACGCCGTGCTGGTCGTCCGCTTCGGGGTCAACACGATCGTGGTGACGCTGGGGATGGCCACCTTCCTGCTCGGGATCGCGCTCTGGTTGGCGAACCTGAGCCCGGTGAGCGGGCTGCCCAGCGACTTCCAGCAGATCGCGTCCCAGCCGGTGCTGGGCCTGCCGATCAGCTTCTTCTACGGGCTGCTGCTGATGCTCGGCTTCGGCTACGTCCTGCACTTCACCCCGCTGGGCCGCAGCATGCGTTTCGTCGGGGAGAGCCGCGAGGTGAGCCGGCTGGCCGGGGTCCGCGTCACCCGCATCCGGATGGGCGCCTTCGTCTTCGCCGGGCTGATCGCCGGCGTCGGCGGTGTCCTCGCCGCGGCCGCCACCGGCGGGTTCGACCCCAACGTCTCCCAGGTCTACCTGCTGCCCATCTTCGCGGCCACCTTCCTCGGTACCGCGATCCTGCAGCCGGGCCGCTTCAACCCGCTCGGCACCCTGCTCGCCGTGTACTTCCTGGCGACCGGCGTCCTGGGTCTCCAGCTCCTGGGTGCCAGCTCCTGGGTCTCCTCGGTCTTCTACGGCGGCGTGCTGGTGCTGGCCGTCACGCTCTCCACCGTTCTGCGCAACCGCGCCCGCTGAGCACCTCCCGTTTCCGAACCACCCCAACGCGCACCAATCCACCAAGGAGTCATCCATGAGCAACGCCGCTCTGGTTCGCCGAATCCGGCGGGCGCACACCTGGGCCGCCGTCGGCAGCATCGCCGTCGTCGCCGCATCGCTGACGGCCTGCGGTAGCTCCGAGGAGGCCGGGTCGTCCGACACCGCCACGTCGGGCGCCGCCACGTCCGAGGGCAGCGACTCGGCGTCAGCCGACCTCGAGCAGTACACCCAGCCGTTGGACGCCTACCCGGTGCCGACCGAACCGGTGGGTGACGTCAGCTCGCTCGCGGGGAAGACGATCTTCTACATCCCGATCAGCCAGCAGGCGCCGGCCTTCCAGGTGGCCGCCAAGGCGCTGACCGCGGCGGCCGACACGGTCGGCGTGGACGTGCAGGTCTGCGACGGCAAGGGGACGCCGACCGACATCAGCGCCTGCATCAACCGGGCGACCAGCTCCCAGGCCGGGGTGATCGTCGCCGACGCCATCGAGTACGGCCTGGCCGGCAACGCCTTCGACGCGGCGCAGGCCGCCGGCATCCCGGTGATCATCAGCAACCAGCTGCCCGACGACGAGCACCCGGCCTCGGACACGCTCACCTACATCCTGCCGGGCGGCACGCGGATGGACGAGGCGCTGGCGACCTGGATCACCGCGGACTCCGGTGGCGACGCCCAGGTGATCATCAACATGAGCACCGACGGCCGCTCACCCGCCGCCTACGTCGCCGCCGCCCAGGACGTCTACGACGAGAGCTGCCCCGACTGCAAGGTCGTCATCAACGAGATCTCGGCCTCCAGCGCCTCGCTCATCCCGTCCTCGATGAGCTCCGCCCTGCTGCAGAACCCCGACGTCACCTACGTCGAGTCGCAGTTCGAGCAGTACGTGCAGGCCGTCCAGTCCGGGATCCAGCAGACCTCGCGCACCGGGATCAAGGTCGTCACCGGTGCCGCCACGCTGAACAGCGTGAAGGCGGTGGAGGCCGGCTCCCTGGCTGCGGCCGCGGGCCAGGCCTCGGCGTTCCAGGGCTGGGTCGACATGGACGCGGCGTTGCGGCTCATGCTCGGTACCGACGTGCCGGACTACACCATCCCCGTGCGCCTGTTCACCCAGGACACGATGGACGACGTCGAGTTGACGCAGGAGGCCAACGAGTCGGGCGCCTGGTTCGGCCCGACGACCTTCCCCGAGGACTTCCAGGCCGTCTGGGGCAACGGGTGACCCCGCCTCCCGGTCAGCAGGGCGACGGCGACCTCCGCGCACCGGCGGTCTCCCGGCTGGCGGTCGACGAGCTGGCGATCACCTTCGGCAGCACGCGGGTGCTCCACGGCGTCTCCTTCGACGTGCGGCCGGGGGAGATCCACGCCCTCATCGGGCAGAACGGGTCCGGCAAGTCCACCGTCGCCAAGATCCTGACCGGGCTGTACACGCCCGATCCGGGTAGCCGCGTGTCGGTGGACGGCGAGGCGGTGAGCCTGCCGGTGCAGCCGGGTGAGGCCCGGGCCCGCGGGGTGGCCGTCGTGCACCAGAGCCTCGGCCTGGTGCACGACGCCACGGTGCTGGAGAACGCCCGGCTGGGTCGGCTGACCGGCTCGCGGTTCCTGCGCCGGATCGACTGGCAGGAGGAGCGGGCGGCGACCGAGGCGGTCTTCGACCGGCTCGGCACCTCGATCCCGCTGGACGTCCCGGTCGGGAAGCTGCGCGAGGACCAGCGCGCCACGGTCGCGATCGCCCGCGCCCTGCAGGACCTGCAGCCGGGCACCGGGCTGATCATCTTCGACGAGTCGACCCGGGCGCTGGGCCGCGAGGCGCTGGAGCACTTCTTCCAGATCCTGGACGGGATCGTGGCCACCGGTACCGCGGCGCTGCTCATCACGCACCGTCTCGAGGAGGTCGTCGAGGCGGCCGACCGGGTCACGGTGCTGCGCGACGGCCGCGTCGTCGAGGCCGGTCGCCCGGTCGCGGGGATGGACAAGACCGGGCTGGCCTCGTTGATGCTGGGCCGCAACGCCGACGACCTCGAGCACCGGGGGGCGCCGGCCGTGGTCTCCGGCCGGCCCCCGGTGCGGATCCGGCAGCTCACCGGCCTGCGGGTCCGCGACCTGGCCTTCGACGTCGCCCCCGGCGAGGTCGTCGGGATCACCGGGCTCGGTGGCTCCGGGTACGACGACGTCCCGTACCTGATCAGCGGGGTAACCCCGGCCCGGTCGGGGTCGGTGGAGCTGGCCGACGGCACCGTCGACGTCGGCACGCTGACCCCGGCCCGGGCGGTCGCCGCGGGGATCGCGCTGGTCCCGGAGGGGCGGGAGACCGCCGGTCTCGCGCTGGGGATGACCGTCACCGAGAACCTGGCGTTCCCGCAGACGACCACGGCCAGACGCCAGCTCGTGCCGGTCAAGGCGGCCGCGGAGAAGACGCTCGCCGACTCGTGGATCGAGCGCCTGGACGTCCGTCCACCGCGGCCGAGCATGGTGGTCGGCACCATGAGCGGCGGCAACCAGCAGAAGGTGCTGCTGGCCAAGTGGCTGGCGACCGACCCGCAGCTGCTGCTGCTGCACGAGCCCACCCAGGCGGTCGACGTCGGCGCTCGGCACACCATCGTGCAGGCCGTCCGGAGCGCGGCGCGCGACGGCCGCGCCGTCCTCGTCGCGGGCTCGGACGAGAACGAGTTGGCGCTGCTGTGCGACCGGGTGCTCGTCTGCAGCGACGGCGCCGTCCGCGAGGAGCTCACCGGTGAGCTGACCCCCGAGCGGATCGTCGCCGCCATCTACACGAACGGGTCGCGCTCCCGGCTGCGGCAGCGCAGCGGGTCCGACCAGCGAGACCTGACCCCGAACACCGAGAAGGAGAACGCCCGATGACCGTCGTCGACATCAACATCCACCACCTGCCCGAGGACCTCTTCAGCAACCCGAAGATCCTCAACGGCTTCCTGGACAGCGCCCCGCGCGGCTTCGGGGAGATCGCCCGGGTCGCCGAGCTGGAGGACGGCCGCAAGCAGCTGATCCTGGAGAAGCCCGCCGGCCACCAGAACCTCAACTACGTCGACGGCGACTACAGCGCCGAGGCCAAGCTCGCCGCGATGGACGAGGCCGGCGTCGACTACGGCGTCATGCGCGTGCCGGTGTGGCAGGAGTGGCTGGGGCTGGAGACCTGCCGCGCGGTCAACGACAACGCCGCCGAGATCGTCAAGCGGTCGAACGGGCGGCTGTTCGCCACCGCCTGCGTGCCGCCGTGGGGCGGCAAGGAGAACATCTACGAGCTGGAGCGCTGCGTCGGTGACCTCGGCGCCGTCGGCGTCCAGATGGCCTGCCACTACGGCCAGCTCTACCTCGACGACCCGGTGTTCGAGCCCTACCTCAAGGTGATCGAGAAGCTGGACATCCCGGTGATCGTGCACCACACGCCGCTGCCGGTGGAGTGGCGCTCGGTGGTCGACTACACCAACCTGCGCCGCGAGTACGGCCGGATCGTCGACCAGGGCACCGCGGTCGGCCGCGAGCTGTTCAGCGGCATGTTCGACCGGATGCCGGGGCTGCGGTTCGTGCACACGATGCTCGGCGGCAACTGGTTCGCCAACACCGCGCTGATGACGCCGCACGCCTCGAACAAGAAGGAGGCGATCAGCCGGCTGGACCCGACCGGTGGCGACAAGATCAAGAGCTACCTGGAGAACAACATCTTCTTCGACCTCACCCACCCGCACTCGTGGGGCAAGGACCAGGTCGAGTGCGCCCTCAAGGTCAACGGCGCCGATCACTACATGTTCGGCTCCTCCTTCCCGGTCTTCTACGGCTGGATGAGCCAGGGCGTGGAGTTCATGAAGAACACCGTCGAGATCAGCGATGCCGACCGCGAGGCCGTGCTGTCCGGCAACGCCAAGCGCATGTTCAACCTGCCGATCTGACCTGGCTGCCCGCCACCGCGCAAGGAGTGCCCGTGAGCCAGACCCCCGACGACGACATCGACGGCTTCTTCTCCACCGCGCGCGTGGCGGGCCGGGAGGGGGTCGTCGAGCTGCCCACCGACAGCTACCTCGACCACCGCTACGACCTCGACGACCCCAAGCTGGCCGAGGTCCGCGGGATGGGCTACCTGGAGTTCGCCGAGGACCGCTACCAGGCCCCTTTCCTGCAGGAGCTGCTGGCGTACTGGCGGTCGCTGTACGACGAACCGTTCGTCGGCATCACCTCCGACGGCCGGCTGCGCGAGGGGCTGTACGCGCTCCCCGAGCAGCCGGTCGCCGACCCCGCCCAGCAGCAGGCGGCCCAGCGGCTGCTGGGGTTGCTCACCCCGCAGGAGCGGGCGGCGGTCAGCCACCCGGTCCAGGCGCCGGAGTGGCGGGCGTGGAGCAACCCGGAGTTCGTCGTCCACCGGGTGGGGCTCCGGCTGGAGGATCTCGGCGAGGCCCAGGTCGAGGCGGTCCTGGGGGTCGTCCGCGCGTCGCTGAGCCCGGAGGGGTACGACCGGGTCACCGAGGCGATGGCGCTCAACGGCTACCTCGGTGAGCTGGTCGACCTGCCCACGGTGATGAACGACCGCAGCTACTGGTTCTCCCTCTTCGGGACGCCGGACCCGCTCGAGCCGTGGGGCTGGCAGCTGTTCGGGCACCACGTCGCGGTCAACTTCGTCTCCGTCGGTGGCCGGCACGTGATCGCCCCGGTGTTCCTCGGCGGTGAGCCGGCGCTGTCAGACGGTGCCCGCCCGCCGCTGTTCCAGGCCCGGGAGGAGACCGCCCTGGAGCTCGCCGGTTCCCTCGACGAGCGGCAGCGGGGGAGGGCGGTCGTCTACCGGTCGGTGCTGGACCCGGCCATGCCCGAGGGGCGGCTGCACCCGGCCGACGAGCGGCACGTCGCCGGCGCCTTCCGGGACAACCGGGTCATCCCCTACGAGGGGATCCCGGCCGGCGAGCTCGACGAGCACCAGCGCGGGCTGCTCCGGGCGCTGGTCGAGGACTCCCTGCTGCTGCTGGTGCGGCCGCAGCGCGAGCTGGCCCTGGCCGAGTACGACGCGCACCTGGAGGACACCTGGTTCTCCTGGTACGGCGCCACGGACGGCTCCCAGCCGTTCTACGTCCGGGTGCAGTCGCCGGTGGTCATCGCCGAGCTGGACCACCACGCGGGGGTCTGGCTGAGCAACCGGCTGCCGGCCCGCTTCCACGTGCACACCACGCTGCGCCAGCCCAACGGCAACGACTACGGGCGGGCCCTGATCGCCCGGTGGCACGAGCGCGGGGAGTGATCAGTGGTGGTCGTCGGAGGGTCGCTCGGCGTCGTAGCGCGTCACCGCGTCCACGGTGTTGAGCTCGTGCTGCTTCGCCGCGGCCTCGATGGCCTCGGCGGAGGCCCCGGTCTCGATCAGCTCGAGGATCCCCTCGTGCTCGGCGAGGGCGGAGTGGGCGCGCCCGGGGGCGTACCAGAAGGCCGACCTGCGGATCAGCTCGAGCCGGGCCCACTCGTTGTGCACCATCTCCAGCAGCCGGCTGTCGCCGGCCCGGGCGGCCAGCAGCTCGTGGAAGCGGAGGTTGAGCAGGCCGAAGGCGGCCGGGTCGAAGCTGTCCAGCGCCTCGGTCATCCGGCGGTTGAGGGCGTGCGCCTGGGCGAGGTCCGCCGGCGTCAGGTGCGGCGCGGAGAGCGCGGTCGCGTACCCGCCGAGCCGCGCCACCAGGTTGAGGCCGCGCTGCCACTCGTCGGTGTCGAAGGTCCGCACCAGCGCACCGACGTTGGGCACCATCTCGACCCAGCCCTCGGCCTCCAGCCGGCGCAGGGACTCCCGCCAGGGCACCGAGCTGATCCCGTGCTCGCGGACGAGCTGGTCGATCACCAGCCGGTGACCGGGTCCGTAGGTGCCATCCATGATCCGTTCCTTCAGGATCTGGAAGGCCTGCTCGGACTTGCTCGCCACCGCCACCACCTCCTCGGGGCCCGGCCCGGGCCACAGCCAGGACTCAGCGGACATCGATGCTACGTGACCGCCCAGCCACCCTCCACGCGATCGCACACGACGCCATGCACGACGTACAGGAGGAAGCAATGACCGCACCGGTCCCCCCGCGACGACCCGGAAAGGTCATCGCCGTGCACGCGAACTACGCGTCCTGGGCCACCGAGCGGGGGGAGCGCCCGCAGCACCCGTCGTACTTCCTCAAGCCATCGAGCTCGGTGGCGGAGTCCGGGGCCGCGGTCGAGCGCCCGGCCGGTGCCGACCTGCTGACCTGCGAGGGCGAGGTCGCGCTGGTCATCGGCACGGCCGCCCGGTGCGTGGCCCGGGAGGACGCCTGGGCCCACGTCGGGTGGGTCACCGCGGCCGACGACCTGGGCCTGCCCGAGCTGCGGGCTGCCGACCGGGGCTCGAACCTGCGGTCCAAGGGCGGGGACGGGTTCACCCCGCTCGGTCCCGGGCTGATCGACGCGCGCACGGTGGACCCCGCTGCCCTGCGGGTGCGCACCTGGGTCAACGGCCGGCTCGTCCAGGACGACACGACCGCCGGCCTGCTGTTCGGCCTGGACCAGGTCGTCGCCGATCTCTCCCAGCTGGTCACCCTGGAGCCCGGCGACGTCGTCCTCACCGGGACGCCGGCCGGATCGACCGCGCTGGTGCCCGGTGACTCCGTCGAGGTGGAGGTGGACGCGCCCACGGCACCGGGCACGCCCACCTCCGGCCGGCTGGTCACCACCGTGGTCCAGGGCGGCGGGTTCGATCCCGCGCTCGGCGCCGTCCCCACCCCGGCCGCACCGGCGTGGACGCTGACGCCCGAGCTGCGCGAGAAGCTCGGGCGGACGCCCACGGCAGGCCTCTCGGCGCAGCTGCGCAAGCGCGGGCTGGACAACGTGACGATCGAGGGCGTGCGGCCGCTGACGCCCGGTTCGAAGGTCGTCGGCACTGCCCGCACCCTGCGCTTCGTGCCCAACCGCGAGGACCTCTTCGCCTCCCACGGCGGGGGGTACAACGCGCAGAAGCGGACCTTCGACGCCGTGCAGGAGGGGGAGGTCCTGGTCATCGAGGCCCGCGGCGAGACCGGCGCGGCGACGCTGGGCGACGTCCTGGCCATCCGGGCCCACGCCCGCGGCGCCGCGGGGATCGTCACCGACGGCGGGGTCCGGGACGTCGAGGCCGTCGCCGCGGTGGGCATCCCGGTCTACACGGTCGGTGGGCACCCGGCCGTGCTGGGCCGCAAGCACGTCCCGTGGGACGCCGACCTGACCATCGCCTGCGGCGGCACCGCCGTCCAGCCCGGTGACGTGGTCGTGGGCGATGCCGACGGGGTCCTGGTCATCCCGCCGGCGTTGGTCGAGGAGGTCGCCGACGCCGCCCTCGCCCAGGAGGAGGAGGACGCCTACGTGGCGGTGCAGGCCGCGGCGGGCCACCGGCTGGACGGGCTGTTCCCGATGAACGCGCAGTGGCGTGCCCGGTACCGGGCGGAACGGCAGCAGCGGTGACCCAGCTCGTGGAGGTGGGCAAGTCCCGCCGCGCCTACGACTGGATCCGCGAGCGGATCACCTCCGGGAGCTACGGACCCGGCTACCGGCTGGTGCTCACGTCCCTCGCCGCGGAGCTGTCGATGAGCGTCGTCCCCGTCCGGGAGGCGATCCGCGAGCTGAGCGCCGAGGGTCTGGTGACGTTCGAGCGGAACGTGGGCGCCCGTGTCGCCATGGTCGATGCCGACCAGTACCGCGCCGCGATGCAGGTGATCAGCGTGGTGGAGAGCGCGGCGACCGCGCTCGCCGCGCACCACCTCACCGCGGCCGACCTGACCCGGGCGCGGGAGCTGAACGGGGTCATGCGCAGCGGGCTCGTCGAGCTGGACTCGAGCGTGTTCAGCGCCCTCAACCAGGAGTTCCACCGCACGCTCTACGCCCGGTGCCCCAACCCGCGCCTGCTGGAGCTCGTCGAGGTCGAGTGGGCGCGGCTGGGCCACCTCCGCGACTCGATCTTCTCCTTCGTGCCGGGGCGTGCCCCCGACTCCGTCTGCGAGCACGACGCCCTGCTGGACCTGATCGAGGCCCGGGCGTCCCCGGAGGAGATCGAGCAGGCCGTGCGGCAGCACCGCAACGGCACGTTGACCGCTTTCCTCACCACCACCGAAGGAGCATGAATGCTGCCCCCCGAGACGCTCGCCGCACTCGCGGCCGAGCTCGCCGAGGCCCACCGGACGCGGGCGGTGGTCCCGCGCATCACCGCCCGGCACCCCGAGGCGACGGTGGAGGACTCCTACGCGGTCCAAGGCGTGTGGCGTGACCAGCAGCTGGCCGCCGGTCGCCGGATCGTCGGGCGGAAGATCGGGCTGACCTCCAAGGCGATGCAGTCGGCCACCGGCATCTCCGAGCCGGACTACGGCGTCATGTTCGACGACACGGTCTGGGAGAACGGCGCGGTCATCCCGTTCGACGACTTCTCCAACGTGCGCATCGAGGTCGAGCTGGCCTTCGTCCTGGCGGCGCCGCTGGAGGGGCCGCACTGCTCGGTGTTCGACGTGCTGCGGGCCACCGAGTACGTCGTCCCGGCGCTGGAGATCCTCAACTCGCACATCGAGATGGAGGGCCGGACCATCGTCGACACCATCGCCGACAACGCGGCGTACGGCGGCCTGGTGCTCGGCGGCAACCCGACCCGGCCCGATGCGGTGGACCTGCGCTGGATCGCCGCGCTGCTCTACCGCAACGGCACCATCGAGGAGACCGGCGTCGCCGCCGGCGTGCTCAACCACCCGGCCACGGGCGTGGCGT
>Ga0210040_10000243_pt1 | contig 96399 bp, 80 predicted proteins | sample CryGeyCG12114_NA_FD_185462 | JGI IMG/M metagenome (GOLD analysis project Ga0210040, IMG submission 185462) | Groundwater microbial communities from aquifer - Crystal Geyser CG19_WC_8/21/14_NA (SPAdes) (version 2) | ecosystem: Environmental > Aquatic > Deep subsurface > Groundwater | place: USA... | reverse complement strand
TAACCCTAACCCTAACCCTAACCCTAACCCTAACCCTAAGTAATATAAGCTCTAAATATTATATAAGTACGAATTTTAGCGCGCTTTAAGCTACTTAAAGTACTTACGCAAAAGTTAATTAATTCTTATACGCATATATAGCGAGAGAAAGATATATAAGTTAAGTATAAAGGTCTTATATTACGCGTTCTTTATATTTAGCTATTAAGTAAGAGGCTAAATACTATAAGAATATTTATATACGACTTTATTAAGTCTTTTAACGATTAATATATAGATTTAATTTAAGCTATTAAGAAATCGTAGAAATTATATTAGTAATACGCGTTTTTATTATATAAAGAAGAATAAGTATAATAGTTTATAAATTTAATAAAGGCGAATAGGATTCTAGTATAATAAAGTATAAAAGCGTAAGAAAGAATAAGTAAACGAGTAAAAGGCGAGTAAAGAAGAATCGAGCGTAATAAAGTATAAAAGCGTAAAAAAGAAAAGGCGAACGAGTAAAAGGCGAGTAGGAAATAAAAGAGCGTAATAATTAAGTATAAAAAGAATAAAGTAAAATAAGTTAGCTTAAGTAAGAACGTACGTTATTACTAGTAATATTAGCTATAAGAGAGTTAATATATTTAAAAGAGAAAGCCGAAGCGAGTATAATAATTTTACTAAGTTTAGTATAGGAATTATTACGCTCTTAGTATAGTTAGGCTTTTATATATTAAACCGATATAATATTTTAAAGAAAATAAGAGAAGATACGATTTTAAAACCTTAATATATATATAATATATAGGTATAAAATAGTTTAGAGAGTATATTTAGAAAAAGAATTTCTAGAACTATATATATAACGAGAGAATAGTCTTAATATTTATTTTACTAGTAAAAACCTAACTCGGTTTTACCTCTAGAATTAATATTTATAAAGAGATAATCGTAGTAAATAAATAAAATAAAAAAGTTAAGAAGATAGTATATATATATTAATATAGTTATTCTTCTAAATACTAAAGTACTTACCGAGCTTAAGTACTTTTAAAATACCTTAAATACTTAAATAACAAACGTCTCTTTAATATAAAAAGGCGAACTTTATCGTTTATAAGCTATTAACTTAGCTACGCTTTTATAAGAGCTAATCTTCTTCTTTCCTTTACGCTATTCTATAATACCTAAAGAGCGTAAACTCTAAAAGTTAACGCTATAAAAGGAAACGTAGTTACTATAAGAGTAATCGTTATTAACCTTTAGCGAGATCGTTAATATATTAAAGTCGATATATCTATATTCTAATTAAATAATAGGATACTTAAGAGTAAAGAGACGAATATACTAAGTAGAAAGAATATAGTTATAATAGTAATATAGCGTATACTTATTAAGTTACGAAGTAACGCTATAGTAAGTAAGCGGTAGTTCTACGCTATCTCTTACGTAGATACTATATTATTTTAGGTAAGAAGTTAGTATAACTAGACGTAGATTAGTATAACGGAGTTTAACTTAAATATTAGGATTTACTACCTATAGCGTCGAGCTATATTCGTACTCGCACTTTTACGAACTCGGTATCAATCAGTTATACTCGTACGCGATCTTATAAGGTTCGCGTAATAGCCTATATCTACTCTATCTGCTCTTAATCAGTGCCGGAGCGGGATACTACAAATGACGCGTTGTACTGTCCCGAAATCCAGGGAAGGATATCGTCCACCACATGCTGCTTCCTTAAGCAGGATTCAATGCGTGTACTGCAGCCACTCATCTTAGCTGCGAGCCCGATCAGGTTTCCAAGCGCTGGTGCTTCGACTCGTGACTTCCAATCATGGTAACTCGTACGCACTTCAACTTGCCGAACACTTTGCTTGATACTTTCCCGTGTCTTCGGTTCCAATTCCTCGAATGAGCGATGACAGGGTTATATCTAAGCTACCTGACCGGACTCCGCGATCTGTCCTCCAGGCCAGCTACAGGCCCAGCTCGAGCAAGATAACGCAACGGAGCACAAAGCACTCCAAGACTCGCTCATCGCAGAGTCTGCAAGGAGCCACCTTTACCGTCACGAGTACGACCATTGGCGATGATGTCTACGAATTCGGCCTATGCTAGAGCATTATCCCAGCTCCCAGGGCCACTATCACCTACGTACGCCCAAGCACGAAGCATTCAGTGCTGCCTATTTCGCTATGAACATCATCAGGCGTGAACCCAGCATGATGTTTACGAAGTATCTCCGCAGCACGAGGCGCAGCATCATGGTGAGATAGTACGCGATCACCTTGCCTACCACAAATACGGCGGGAAGCAGCCAGAGCAAGATCCGGAAGTTGCTGTCGAGACTGAGGAGCATGATCATGCAGTGGTCGAGAGAGAATGAACGTTCACTGAGACACTGCGCAAGTGTGCGGGCTTTTCTTTCATTTACGTAACCCACAATTTGAGGCTGGCTCCCTCAACAAGCTTTCTGCCACGACTGAAATTCCTGTGTCCTGTCATGAAGATCGAGTGACACGGATGTCACACCGATCAATGAGGACAGTATGCCAGACGGTTGGGCTTTCTCAGCGCCATTGCAGAACCAACGCCAGAATCGGATGAGACCGCAGCCGCAGAGTGCACAGCCGTACGACACAAGAAGCAGAATCCTCGTAGCATCTTAACCTGCATATAAGATGTTGTCTCCTGATACGACATTCCTCGCACGCTTTCCTCCTCCTGCCCGCACTCTTCACGAAGCAGTACCCTGATGGCTGGCGTAAACCCACAAGGACCCTCCAAGACAGAGCGCTCTACACCGGTACACCAAGCGGCTTAGCTTCCCTGAACGTTCATAACTTCGCCGATGTCCATCTAGGCTGTCTCTTCTCTTTGAACGCCATCAGGCCCTCCTTCATATTGTCCGCCTTCTGCAAATCCGCCCACTCCCTCCTCCCCGTCACCGCCGTCGCCTCCACAACACTCGCCGTCTCCCAACCCTGCCTCAATCCCGCCCTCGTGCAAATAGTGGAGTCCGGACTGTTCTCCGCAATCATCTTAGCATATTTGATGGCCTCTTCAACCACCCTCTCCTTCGGAACGACTTTGTTCACAAATCCCCACCTCTCCGCCTGCTCCGCCGTGACATATTCCCCCAGCAACGCCATCTCACTCGCCCGCTGCAAACCGATCGTCCTGATCAACCTCGGCAACGCCCCCGCGTAAGCAGCCACCCCACGCTTAACCTCTACAAGCCCAAACTCAGCCGTGTCGGCCGCAACGACCAGATCGCAATTGATCACAGTCTCACACCCACCTCCCAGCGCCAAGCCGTTCACCGCAGCGACGATCGGCTTCTTCCCCAGCCGATTTGACAGTGGGAGTGCGCCCGGCACGTCGCCCGGTCCGGCACCCGGCCTCGCATTCGGCGCGTTGGCTTTCTCCTGCCATTCCTTCAGGTCGGCGCCGGTGGAGAATGCGCGGTCACCGGCACCGGTGAGGATGGCGACGAAGAGGGAAGGCTCATCGTCGATCCAGCGGAAGACGTTGGTCAGCTCGATCACGTTTGTGGCGGTGGTGCTGTTTAGCTTCTCCGGACGGGACATTGTGACGAGGATGACATGGGGGGACGGGTAAGATAGATTGACGAAGGAAGTCGCTGGTGGAGGGTACGTGAAAGATGGCATTGTGGCTGTGTATAACAATGAGCTTATCGATGTAGTTAGCCGAGGTGAAGATGCAGGCCGAGAGTGTAGGAGTGTTATATTAGCAGTTAAATAGAAGTAGGCGTATGGTCTTTGAGTGTATCAGTATATTATTCAGTCTACAGCGGCGAAGAGTTGAAGGTTAGAGCCTTGTCAAAAGCTTCATATGAGACGCAAACACCATGGTCCCTCACATTGGATTGGCGTTGGGGAAATATTCTGCCGAGCCGAGGTTATTGCTTCTTTTCTTGAACAAGCTTTGGAACCAAGTACCTGCATTTTCTGAACCACATCGATCGAGCCTGCTATCGCGAACATCTCTTTCCCATGCCTGTAACAACGCGGCGATATGCTTTGAGAGCCTTTCCCAAATCGGCTATTGTCATCTACATTGCCTGGAAGGCATGCTTTCGACTTCGTCCTGCGCGATCGTCAAGACAAGGATTGAAGATCCGTGCCTTTGCATTGCGCCTACAGCTCTCGTCCCCTTACCTGGCTCACCGCAAACCATGCTTCGAGCCTTCAATCGAAAACAAGGACACGTGCAGGGCGCTATTCGGTGCCACGCAGGTGCCAGGACGCTCTGGAGATATGGTTAGATCTCCTTCGCCGCGGCTTTGTGCGCTCCAGCATCGCCCAGCCGTCTGACATATCCCTATTTACGAGTCACACGTCTCAAAACTCCCACGATACCTTTGTTCGACCGCCAAAGTTGCACAGTCACTAGGTGTTAGAAGAGCCTGGCAGTGACAAAAGTACAGACGCAGAGCTAAGAGCAGCAATTACGGAATATCATAGTGGGTGGGCCTCTTCCGCTGTCACATTGCATACCGGCCAGCAGCATCCGCCAGGGACACTTTGGATTTTGCCCCGTCGGATCAACCTTGCATCACACGTGAGTGACAGCAAGCTTCTTTGTGGCATCTGCAGACGTACGGTCGGATAACTCTCAAGGAGCGCACCCTATTCTTGTCCCTCTCGTCGCGCCGTCTTCCAACTTCCGCTCCTTTTCGGTCACACTACCATATTCCAAACGCGTTTTTCGAATGATAGTTCCCTGAGTCACAACCGGAAGATCCTCGAAAACGGCGAGAAGCTTAGGACTCGGTGCCGGTATCAACAAGCACCACCACCATTCCTCTGCCATCTCAGTTCGGAAAGTCAAGTGCATGTTCGCAAGGTGTTGCTGGACCATGTCTGCCGAATCTGACGAAACATTTAGTTCGATCCCACACATCCTATCCGGGTCGACCGCGGTACCGCTCGCCAAACTATGTACTATTACCTCTTCGGTCGATCAGTCCTCTGTCAGAATTCGAGTCCTCCACTCAGCAACAACCGTTAGTTGTCCTTGCACGTTGTTCGTGCCTAGGTCTGACTCCTTGATTGCCACCACATCCAAGAAACCACACGGGCTATTGCCTGCTCTGCGCGAGATCACACCTCAACTGTAGCGGCCTCAGATGCAACCGTCCCGAGTTAAGGCTCATCAACGCTGGAGACGCTGCAGCTGACGACCACCGTACTGGCGGCTTACCTGGCCGTCTCTCTTGGGCTGCTGAGTTTGGCTCTTCAGCCACGTTGTTGCCAGTCGAACCCCTGGCTAGCATACCCCATCCTTTGACTTGAGTTGATGATCCCAGTGAAGTGTCGTCGACCACTAAGCGGCCAAAACCGATCCGAACCTGAACGGCTTGCAGACGAGAGCACTGTAGTGTATTCCAGGCTGACTGCATAGCAAGGACAAAAGCCTGACGACTCCACGCCTCCCTCCGCCGCTTCTGGTCCCACACATGAATCCTTCACTCATATGCCTCTTGTACCTGATGCTGCTCGCCAGCACTTCTGCTCTACTTGGCTTCTGCTCGGCGAAGCTCTGGGTTCACAAGAGAATCCAGCCATGTCCAACAGCTGCGCTTTAGTGCCGTCTTGAGATGTCCAGGTTTTGGAAAACGCCTGTTGGCTTCGATCGGTTATCGCCGTCAGGCTTCTCTTGCAGGAGTCGGTGGAGATGCACTGCCAATCACTACATATGGCATTTTATCCAAACTCCAGATCAGAACACTTCGCCATTTTGAGTGCGTCGCGCTGCTGTGATAAACCACGAACGGCATCGCCCTTGGGGGACAGCATGAAAGTTGGACAATACTCCTCGTACAAAATGAGACTGCAAGAACCTGATCTATACTAGCACCTGAACCCTGGCGCTACAAGCGAGGGCAAGACGACTTCATGCGTTCTTGTACGATAGTCTGCGCAAACATAGGTACTGCTTCCCACTGCACTCATCCCCCATCTGGCAGCCACCGTAGAGACTCTATCCGAGCGCTCCGTGTCCACACTCGTCGACTGATATTCATTGCTTCCGTTGAAATCACCTACAGCGCTCGTAGTGGGTAAAGTGCGGAGAGGCCGTCAATCATCATTCTGCATTCTTGGAGGGTCTATATTATTTACTTCTCAACGACTAGCAAACGGACCAGCAAGCAGTTTCCAATGAACCATCCACCCTCCATGAAACAAACTAATGTGCAGGCACTCAAGGTGACAATGGCAAGCCTCGCCAAGAATTCATGGTTCTTTTGATGTAGATCATCCCCTGGACAGGAGCTGACATGATCTCTAGAACACTCAAGACGAAATTTCCATAGGCTTTGCGCATGCGCAACATATGTCCAATCTGGCCACTCTCTAACATGTGCTTCCAGCTCGACATCACGCCGGACTTGCCGCTGTAAGCTTAAACCTTGGTATCAGACCCAGAACCATCCTCGTGAACAGTGGAAGTTCCCTTGCTCGCTTTCCGTTGTCGCTCGCTAATGTCCGGCATGTGCTCGTCCAAGGTGTAAAGTGGTTTGAGCTGGGCAGATTTGTTTCTCAAGACGTAGTGCTTTATCCACCAAGGTAGCCACGTTCCCGTCTGGTATGAGATGAATTTTCGCGTAGGAACAGCGAAGATGTAATCGAGCTCTTCGAGTGTGCGTTGCTGGAAGATATGGTCAGTGTGATACCCGAAGAATTCCTGATCGAACTCACCTTTGTTTCTGGAACCCACAAAAAGATCATGACCAGTGCTACCATGTTCAGCCCAGCAAAGAATGCAAAAGCACCAGTTGGACCGAAAGACCCTAAGAGCTTTGGAAACGTAATTCCGAGCACACCTGCCCAGAAAAGACATGTTGCCACAGCCCATCCCATGCCGACCTCTCGATGAGATAGAGGAAAGACTTCTGCCGAGTAGGTGAAGGGAACCGGTCCCTCTCCTGGGGAATAAAAAGCACAAAACAGGTACACGAAGAGTGCAATAACACCAAGATGTGCTGGGCTCGACTTTGGAATGTAAAAGGCGAAACCTGCTGCTAGAAGAGTCCATGCCATGTTGGGAAAGGTGAATAGAAGGAGATTCCGTCGGCCGTAGGTGTCGATTGTGTAAAACGCGGGGATGGCGAAAATGAAATTCACCGCACCGAAACCGAACGATCCGAGTAGAGCCTCCTTGTCCGAAGCGCCCCCCTCAGCAAAGATCGTAGAAGAATAAAAGGCCATGATGTTGATACCACACATCTGCTGAGCGATCATGACAACAAATGATGCAAGCGTCGCACGGCGGACTCGAGGTATGGTGAAGAGTTGTCCAAAGCGGCTGATGTATGTTGAGTGTCCCACGAGCTCAGCCTCAATCTCAATCTGGGTACTGATGTAATAAAGATCTCTGGCAGCCTGTAGAGGATGTTTTCGTAGCTTGATCAACGATTCCCAGGCCTTTCGATGCTTGTTGTGCTTGATGTACCATCTTGGACTTTCTGGACACATGTAGACGAGAGCGGCAAGAGGTACAGCCGGGATGAAGGCTGAACCGAGCTGAAGACGCCAGCCGATCTTACCTGCATTATACACAGCTAGGTTGAAGGCAGTGCCCAAGAAGATTCCAAATGCGGTCCAGAATTGCCACGTCATGACAAGGGCGCCTCTGATGGCGGCAGGCGCGTTTTCTGCAGCGAAGACGGGCGTTGTAGCACCCTTCAGTCCCATAGCAACACCCATGATAATACGAGTAGCAAACAGCTGTTCCCAGGTTGCACAAACTGCACCGCCGATCGGCGTGGCAATCAAGACGATGGCTGAGAGAAAGATGGTCCCACGTCTTCCAAGGAAGCGGTTGCAGGGATCCGAGATCCAACATCCAAAAAACGCACTGCCCATGTATGGTGCTGAGTTGACGAGTCCGATGATCCAAAAGTCCCTTTCGCCAGCAGCTGTGCCTGTGGGGGAGTTGAGACCGAAGGCTTCAGGGAACGAAAGATTCGCACCATTCGTTCCTGTCTGATCCCAACCTTGAACGGCAGCACCGAGGGAACAGACTATGACGGTGATGTACAATTGCATTGGGTGCGACCATCTCTTGGTGACTTCGACACGTAGTGCATCCCTTTCCTCCTCGGAGAGATCTGTCATGGACTCGTAGCCACCAGGATTTTGCGCGACCAGAGCACCTTTCTTGAGCATTGCGACTTGGTCGTCCATCCCTGTACGACTCGCAAAGTCCTCGACCTGTAGATCGTCAGCTTGATGTTGTGAGCGTACGCTCTAAGGATCATACTCACATCAGCCAAGAGTTGCTCGCGCGGGATGTCGCCGAGTGGATTCTGAATTCTGTACGTGTGTAAGCCCAAGACTTCCAAGTAATGCGAAGAAGAGCTTACTTCGCATCAAGATTTTTATTCCTGTTCAAATCAGCGACGGTAGAACGACGTCGCCCTTCAGATCCAGCTTTCTCAGATTGAATCCCTTCCCCACGAGAGGAAACGATATCTTTGCTGTCCGCCATTTTGCTTGTGTGCACTGTTTGTTGGACGCAGGACCTGAAGACGCTTGCGAGAAGGAGGAAGAACGATGATTGATATGCGGAACATGCTCGCCTTCAAATCACTGGGCTTGATCCTTCGGTCAGTCTGGGTCTTCCAACTAGTATCGTTCCACAGTTCTTGAAAGGCTGTGGAAGTGACATCGTTGAGCAGATATTGGAACATATTGCGCTCTTTGACAGACCTGGTTGGTCTCATTTAGGAGAAGTGGGACTGTCGAACAAATTGGCGAAGCTGGGCACGACAAGGCTTCGACTTGGCATAGACTTGTTGTGGAGTAGGCTGTTTGTTGAAGCTCGATATGGTCGCGGATATTTTCTAGGCGTATGTCAGCAATGGAGAAGCCGACGGCATTTTCCTACGCGTTGAGGGTCCGGATCTATCCAAGAACCAATGAAACGCATTCTAGAGATGATACGGGCCTCGCCAAGGTTTTGAGCTTGGCAATGTAACTCAGCCCCTTAGCGCGGTGGGTCTTCGGGTGGGTCATTGGTGGGATTGCAGCAGTGATATTCGCCTCCAGGGGTGGGAAGCTTTGGATGCCCCGGGTGGAAAACTTGGCGGTGCGGGGTTCAGAGCTTCGGTTCATCTTGAGCGAGCTTCGTCGCCTGGGCATGGTGATCCTGTAGTTTCGGCCGACATACCTAGCAGATCAGCAGGCTTACTTTGATGAAAATTCGAGTGGAAAATGTGCGTCAAGTCGGACGTGATCCATAGCTATCTACTACACCATGGTGGTGTGAGTCTCTTCCACGTCGTATCCTTGTTGAAGCGTTCTGATTCAGGGCTAGGAAGGCTTTGAATTTTCTTTCCGGGCTCGGCCTTGGATTTTCAACAGGCTCTCTGTAACCTTACTCGTGCAATCCGGGGCTACCTCGACGCATGGCGATCACATGCGGGGGCTGCTGCGTTGTGAATCGGCGCCGTCAAAAGGGATGTGGCAATGCCAAGAATATGTCCGTTAACATGCTGGAATGACCAGAGATGGTGAGTCGCTGTGAATTTCGAGTGGTAGATTTTGCGCTGTGGATTCTAGATACCGCCTTATCAGTGCGTTGGGAATAGCCTCTCAGTGTCACCGCGTCTTTCAATGTCGGACCAGTCATGTGAGCATGTCGAAAGATCTCCCTTGCCTTCCGGATCTTCGACCTCTGAATACTGCTTCGCTGCTAGGGCATGTCACCTTGAGTGTACAAGTACGCCGATACATCCTGCTTGTCGCCTACGCCGCCAGCAGCGAGCTGCCAGCTATATGAAGTTCTATCTCGGGTATTTTCCTGCCGTAGATATCGAAGGAGGGCATGATGAACGTGATGTCCTAAATGCACAGCGTTTGAGTTCATCTTTCAATGCCATTCGCAAAGTCCACGTGTCCCCCTCGCAGTGAGCACCGTGCACGTAAAGACAACGGTAGGATTTCTCTTCAGAAACATAGCCATAAGACTCGGTATCAGTCGATGCGTCATGTTCCCCAACTTCGTCACGTTCATCGCACCACGATGTGTTAGCTTCCTGGTTTCGAACGTATGAATTTGCGCGCCTGGATGTTCAAGCTCTGGATACAACAAGCTGAGCAGTCGTGTTGCTTAGCCGATTTGCTTCTAACGACCTCCGTCTTCAGAGAGACCATGCAGACCGGTGCTGGCTGGGCATTCCGGCTGTCACCACTTCATGGATAGTCCACGTAATAGCATGATTCCGAAGGCGTGATCTGCCCTACCGTTCGTAGGAGCCTGTCGAGATCACTCGGGGGTGAGACTTGCAGCAGTAGAGAACGAGTATACAGATAACATTTCGCTGGTGTGACTGGGTGCTGAAGAGCTCGAATGTGCCGTATTGAGATGTATCGTCGACCACCTATGGGCCACAACGGTCTTCATTGCCCTAGCCACAGCAGTAGCTCCAATGTTTAGAGAACGTCACGGTGTTGGTACTGGCGCAGTCTCCACTCTTGTTGTGTACGGACTTTTGCTTGCACGAAAATGCAGGCAGGCTTGACGTTCCAAGTTGCATGACTTTCGCCCAACGTCTTTGGTTGAACCTTCGTCGCCATAGATTTCTCGGCTAGCAGCACAGCACTTATTACTCGGTAGAGTCAGACTCATGTCAAGCCCGCCGTAGGGGATGTAGAAATCGTCGGGCAGGAAAAGAAACTGTGGCTAGTCAACGATACGATAGTCAGTGCCAGCTTGGAATTGAAAGAGACGGGCATCATCTGTGAGATATGGAGGTGATGAGGATATGTATTGGTCTCTGGCAGCTGCGCCTGGAGGGCAACTTGAGCAACGGCAGTGAGTGCAAGCGCTCGTCTGCGTTTGTGACTGCCGCACTGGTCCGTACGTTGACACGACCGTCATAACGGTCTTTTCCACACAACCGACAGGCACTGTGTTGCTTGGAAGTCCCAGGAGCTAACCATGCGCCTTCTTTGGGCTAACAGCCTACACTTTGCTCTTTTCGATACGATATGCATGGAGCACGAGACCTGGTTGCTGAGGCGCTTGCTATTTCAACTTCTGGCATTGAACAGAGCGTTAGGAAGCTCAGACACAGCGGGCCCAAGATCTGTCAGACAGCGCAGGAGGCAATAAGAGTTATAATATTGGACAATGATACTGGTGGGATGTAGTCGTTGATGGAAGACGACGTGGAGGGTAGACTGCTCTTAGGATTGGACGGCAATCGATTGCGGTAAGTTAGGCGCAGACGATCGTTATCGAGACTGTCCCCGTTGTCATCAAGGTACCTAGCTGCTCGTTTCGCCAAAGTCACCTCGATTAATTAAATTGATCTTGATCTACTGTATGATAATATAAGTCTACCGAGATTAGCCAGCAGAAAGTTTGTGCGGAGCCGACACCAATGGCGAAGAGTTCGAAATATGTCCGATGAAAAGTCTCAGTCGAGTCACGATATCTCTAGCGTCTCGACAGTCGTGCCGTCAGCCTCCTCTTCCAACAGCAAAATCGAGACACTGAAGTCACCAAATACATTCTTGACGGTCCCATCGCATTATTCAACGCAAAGAGGATCTATCGACAGCGCCTTCTCGGGGTCAGATATCTCCGAATTGTCCTTTGGCTCGACCGAGTTCGGCAGCAGTCACGATGAAGGTCTTATCAAGACGCTAAGTAACGTGTCTGCTACTTTTGCGAATTTCCCAAGCCCGCCTAGGTGGCGTATTAGAGCACTGGAACTATGGGATGCGAACTACGGTGCCTTCTTGGTTCTGGTGAGCCAGATGTTCGGCTGCGTAATGAACATAGCGACACGACTTCTTGAGATTCCTGGCACCCATGGCGAACCGATGCATCCGTTTCAGATCTTGTTCGCGCGGCAGTCGATCACGGTTTTGATCACTACGTCGTATGCGTTGTGGTCAAAGTCTGTCCCGCATTTTCCTCTGGGTCCGCCGGGCAGGGTTAGATTGCTGCTGGTCGCCCGAGGCTTGTTTGGCTTCCTTGGTGTCTTCGGTCTGTACTTCAGCCTGCTATACCTGCCAATCAGTGAAGCGACTATACTTACGTTCTTGGCTCCAATTGGATCATGTTACGCTTTCTCGTTGCTCATACCTGGTGAGACTTTCAGTAAACAGCAACAGATGGCCGGGTTCATCAGTCTACTAGGGGTGATCCTTATAGCAAGGCCGGTATCACTGTTCAGTGGTGGCGGGCACGAAGAATCTATGCCTAATCCAGAGATGAGTCTGCCTGCCAACTCAACCACGACGCGTCCGGAGGTGGATGGAGCACCCCAGCCATCATCGTCTCAGCATCTTCATGCTGTCGGAATAGCCATGATCGGTGTTGTGGGTGGTATCGGAGCCATGACTAGCATTAGGTCGATCGGCACACGTGCCCATGCCTTGCTTTCTGTCAACTACTTCAGCGCGTGGTGTACCTTTGTCAGCTTGATGGCGCTGCTGGTTTTGCCAAGTGTCGAGTTCCGGCTGCCGGGAAACATAATGGAATGGGGACTGCTTTCTATCTTGGGTTGCTGTGGCTTCATCATGCAGCTCCTGTTGACCAAAGGAATGGCGTACGGTACTCCGGGGAGCTCGATGAAGCAGGCTGCTAATCCGAGCGAGGACGTCGAGATGCAAGCCAGGACTGTGGGTCCTCACGCAAGCGTTTCCACTGCCCGATCGAACGTGGCTTCCAATTGTGACAGCCGGATAATTACGAAACCGATCAAAGGATCCGGTGCGAAAGCAACTTCCATGTTGTACACGCAAATGCTATTCGCGCTCATTGCGGACAAGATTATCTTTGACGTCACCCCTGGCGCATGGTCTTGGGCTGGAAGTGGTTTTATACTGTTCGGCGCAATCTGGGTCGCAGCTGATGGTGGAAAGAAGCCAGCTTCCTCGGAACCGGCGGCTGCAGCACCGCAGCATGAGCAGGAGGTGTCGCCATGGAAATCGATAGAGGACGTCAGTCACGAAGAGGAGGTTGGCCTACTGGCGGATGCGGACGATAATGCGAGTGCGCGCGGAGATGCTGAAGACCAAACACAACGAGACTTGAGGCCTACTGGTGCGGTACACAGTTGACGCCGATGATGCTGATGTGATTAACGAAGCATGCGATCAGGACACGATGTTCACGATTTGATGACTACAGTGGTGGGGACGAAGGTGGTGTCATTTTCGCTTCAATGATGTGCTTTGCTTTTCGTCATGAATTTTCTGGCATTCAAGGTCGAGATGAATCTCGTGCTAAACCGAGCCGTGCAACGATCCACCTTCCCACCGCAACACTCGGCTTGTCAATTTTCTTCGTAGCCCATGATGCCAGCAGCAAATTCAGAGGCAGGACAACTGCTTGCCACACGAGAAGTCCGGTTGAGAATCCGCGCGGTCCAACATCCGGAATTGCCAATAACCCGTCGTATTCGGTGGTAAAGTCCTGCCTAATGACACCGAGCAAGCGGCAAACACGGTCGCCAATCGTCCATGCGATTGGAATGTGTATGAGATAGAGGGAGAAGCTGACCCTTCCTAGGCAGCGCAGCGACGGCCACAGCAGGAAAGATTGGATCCATCTGATGTTCATGGTACCATATATCAGCATTATGGCACCGATTGTGTTCCAGAAGCGCCAGAACTCATTGTTGTAGTAGTAGCTGGGGAGCATCTTGGTCATGAAGTACCAGCCGGGAGTGCCGTATGAGAGCTCCGGCTCACGGACTCCGTGGGGTTGGCCGAGGATGTACCATCCACCGAAGAACACGAAATGGTAGAATATGTGTTGCGATTGCCTTGACAGCCTTGAGGCCAGTATGGCTTGGTCAAACTTCTCTACGTCGTTGATAGCCAAGACGAGACCAAACAGGAAGCAGGCCAGTTCCCATTGATACACAACCAGCATGAGCAATCCTGTGAAGCCACATGCGTATATCCACCATTTGACTCTGGTAAAGCTGAAGGTCGCCAGCACACTGAAAACAAGTATTGAACCCCTGAGCTCCGCTGCCATCGTCCACGCCGGCGGATCATAACAAAACCAATGCGTGAACTGCCCGTGCTTGACCAGTGGATTGATGGTCAACCCAAGCTCCTTCGTCCATCTCGCAAGTTCGGTGAACAATGTAGGCTCAGGTTTTGGCCACTCCAGATGTGGAGCCATGTCGAATGGAAGCTGCATGACAAGCGCAAAGACCAGTGATATAGCAGCGACCGGAACGAAAAGTCGGAACGGCCTCTTGACAAGTGCAGCGAGGAGATGCCAACGCGCTTCATTCGTCCTTCCCTCACATAGCATTCGTAGCGGCGCGATGCTCAGGACATAGCCTGACATGACGAAGAGTATGGCAACAGCTGCAGCACCGCCGGAAAACAGGCTGCGGACGAAGGGGAACGTTGCCAGCATCCGTTCGCCATGGTAGCCAAATCCATGTTCGATGCCCCCTTCGAAGCCGTACCACCAAGGAACGTTGTGGGAGAAGTATACGAGAAGCGCAGCGAGACCGCGAAGACCATCGAGGTAGGCGGTAGGCCGGACTTGCTCGTATTCCGCTGCATTCTTGGATCCTAGTTCTTCACATTCTGCCGGCCCTACCTTCGCTGACTCAAGGTCGACATCGACAGTCCTACGCATGGTGGTCTTTCCGCTGACATTGCTTAACCTTCTTCTGCAAGCGTTTGTAGCAGAAGGAAAAATGGATAGGTTAGCTATTCACATGCGCACGAAGTAGACTTGCCTCGGCATTGCGGGTACCTCAAGATCTGGCGCCATCACTGACGGGCTGTACCTTCGCAAGCAAAACACGATTCACCAGGGCAGAACGGTGAGGCCGGCGCCCACCGTTATCGAGGAACTTTTGCAGTCGCTCACACGCCTTACGCCCCTTTCAAACATAGGACGTTAGTAGAGAGCTCGAGGAAAGGAGCGACGCCGGATTCCGTCTCCGAGCCTTTGTGCCTGGCTCAGAATGAATGCCTTACACCACGAACGCTGAAGCACAAGAACAGCGAGCCTCTGCCATCTAAATTGCCCAGCATGATCAACGACTTCACCAGGGAGAACGATCAGACTGCCACTACGAGGAAACAAGATGGAAACGAGCCTTTCATCGGAACCTTCTTCGGGCGATGATATGCAAGGTACACACTTGTAGAGGGGCATGAGCGATTGAATGACATCACGTTGACAGCATACATGCTATGACGAATTAGCAGGTCCATCTTACTACAATGGACTTTAAGAGGTCGTGTGTCTGACATTGTTGCTCCTCCCTTTGCAGTACTCATCCGCCAGAGCCACTCACAACGCGAATCAACGTATCCAGAACTGAAAGACACCGCAAGACACACACACATCCATCATGGCTCAAGCCGGACGAGAAAGTGGAGGTGATATCTTCGACATGGCTCAGAAGGGTACATCTGTGCCGGAGAGCGCCGCGGAGCCCAGACACATCAAATCCGTACCTCGACCAGGCGAAGGCGCAGCCGCTGATGATCCAAACCAGCTGGGAGGCACCACACTTGCTGAGGCAGCCACAAATGCGGGTGACATTCCAAGGGTTGGTCGAGCGTTTCGCCCATCACGGCTTTGACTGACAGATTGGCAGAGCACCCAAGACACTGCAGGTCAACAGATCATGACCGGCACAGGAGATGCCCTCCCATCGCAGGTCGACTCCAAGCGACTACACCAGGTACCTGGCGGTGTTACACACGACCCTAATGCGAAGGGTAGCACAAGATATACAGAGCACATTGCGCAGCAGAGCGACTTCGAAAAAGGCGCCTCGGAGGGTTCTCAAGCAGAGAGGGTGCCAGGCCAGGAGAACTTGAGCCAGGGTCAGGTCACAGACCAGGCGGAGCGGAAGATGTAAAGATCAGGACAGTCCCAAACAGGTACGGGGGGAACTACTTCGAGATAATTCAAGAGTTCAAGAGACATGCAGAACCGAGAGGCTCAAGAGCGCTCCAGAAGCACAATGACATACATTGACCTACATCTCCCATTTCTGTTGCTCTGCATCTTTGAATACTAGCTTACACCACTGCACAGGTCATTTGGGCACCCCGGAATGACTTGCTCGATGTAATTTATTGCACTGACGCAGCGGCAAAGTTGTGAGTGTCTCACGCTTGGACTTGCTATCTATGGGTTAGTGCATTGAGCTGGGGTCGGACCTGCATTGAGAGCTGCAAGCTTTGTCCCATGCACAGTGAAGCTGATGTCCGCTAACCCCTACGCGAAGGATGCTGGATAGTGCCCGGGCGACCTAGATCAATTCGAACCTTTGCACCTACTGGTAGTGCTTTTTTCGTTACAATTCTAGCTGCGAGGCTTGTTCACGCCTCACAACGGAGATCAGCTATCGCACGCCCTGCAGATTGGCATTAGCGCGCAGTTTGTCCCCGCTGCAACACGAGCACGATCGACAGCGGAAATGATATACTACTAGACAAGCGTATGCAAATCTGGAGGCTTCACTTCGAGGCCTGCCATCTTGCAGCCAGAGTCTCTTCTCAAAGCTACTAGCACAGCTACAGCAATGGCATCTCTTTTCAGAAATACAGCCCGACTGAGGCCTCTGACCAGGATCGCCGTCCCTCGACATGTAGCTGTTAGATCACTGGCCTCCGCATCAACGCCCAAGCAAGCCACTGCAGCGGCAGCGATACAGTACGACGAACCAGCAAGTGAAGCGCCGTTCTTTGAACAAGAGCCGGCTGGTCCATCAATAGCAACTGCAATCCCAGGACCCAAGAGCAAAGATGCCATCACACACCTCAACAAGGTCTTCGACACTAGATCCCTAAACATGCTGGCCGACTACAAGCAGTCCTTCGGCAACTACATCGCCGACCTGGACGGCAACATTCTGCTCGATGTCTACGCGCAAATTGCCTCCATCCCAGTCGGCTACAACAATCCAGCCCTCCAGCTAGTGTCACGATCCGACGAAATGATCTCCGCCATAATCAACAGACCAGCACTCGGCAACTTCCCACAATCTGACTGGTCGGATATCCTCGAATCTGGTATCCTCAGAGTTGCACCAGCAGGCTGCAACCAAGTCTTCACCGCCATGGCCGGTAGCGATGCAAACGAAACAGCCTACAAAGCCGCCTTCATGTGGAAGGCTCAGACCGAAAGAGGAGGACCAGAAGTCGATTTCACGCAGGAGGAGATGTCGAGCACAATGAACAATCTTGCTCCTGGCAGTCCCAACTTTAGCATCATGGCCTTCAAGACTGGTTTCCATGGCCGTCTCTTCGGCTCACTGTCCACGACCAGGTCCAAAGCCATCCACAAACTCGACATTCCAGCGTTTGACTGGCCGAGCTGCAGCTTTCCGATGTTGAAGTACCCACTCCATGAACACGAAGTTGAGAATGCAGCAGAGGAGAAAAGATGCTTGGAGGAGGCAGAGCATATCATGAGCACATACCACAACCCCGTGGCTGCAGTCGTCATTGAGCCAATTCAATCAGAAGGAGGTGACAACCACGCCAGCCCAGCCTTCTTCCAGGGTCTCCGAGAGATCACAAAGAAACATAACGTCCTTCTGATCGTCGATGAGGTCCAAACCGGTGTTGGTGCAACAGGCAAGTTCTGGGCGCATGAGCATTGGAATCTGAGCACGCCACCAGACATGGTCACATTTAGCAAGAAGGCACAGACAGCGGGCTACTACTTCGGTAACCCAGCATTGAGGCCGAACAAGCCCTACAGACAATTCAATACGTGGATGGGAGACCCAGCGCGAGCAATCCTCTTCCGTGCAATTATCAACGAAATCGAGAGACTCAACCTGGTAGAGAACACAGCTGTGACAGGTGACTACCTGTACAATGGCCTCGAGCAGTTGGGACAGAAATATCCAGGTCAATTCAACAATTTGCGAGGGAAGGGACAGGGAACATTCATCGCGTTCGACCACCCAAAGAGAGACGAGTTCCTGCTCAGAGCGAAGACGATGGGGATCAACATCGGCGGCTCCGGAGCTAGTGCTGTGCGATTGAGGCCGATGTTGATCTTCCAGAAGCATCATGCCGACATACTGCTTGACCGGCTGGGAAAGATGGCTGCTGATTTGGCATGAGTCATCAACGTCTTGCATGAGATTCGTTTCCTTGTTCGGCGTTGTGCGGACTCGGTCGGGCGGAAGAGCGAAAAGCATTGATAGCTGAATATTCATCCATGGTCCCCATTGGTGCTGTGCACAGGATCTATGTGCGTCGAGCTCCAACATCGTAAGATTGCTATCCTTTCATCGCGTTCGAGACCACGGCCAGCTAATGTCTGATCCCGCTTCCCTCAACTGTCAATTACGCCTCCGCTAGAGAAAGTGAAATCGTCATAGGGTACATCAGCGGCCAAAGGTGACCACATCTGGTTCATTATATTTTATTCGGATCTGCTTCCAGCACCACTACGTCCCGTCCTCGTTGAAGCCATAGCCTGAGAGCCATGCAGTGTCCCGATACAACCGCATGAGTAGGCAGATGCGAACGGGTATCGTTCTTCAAGAGCAGGGCAGGTAGCGGAGACTGCCAGTCAAGTCACTCCCAGATCAGAGCCCTTTCCCAGCGTCCAATTCGTAATGCTCTGAGGCCATGAGATCGATGCCCAAATACCACATACCTGACCAAACACCTTCGCTAAATTCGATCTTGCACAAAGAAGCATGCTTCTACGGCTTAATGTTAAGGATCTGTCTCTTATGCCATCTCTTCATCTGGTTCAGTTCCATCTCTCGGGACATACTTGATCCCATTGTTCTCCAGCGAGTCAATGATTTCCCCAGGCAATGTTCCATTGACCTTCACAGCATAAACAGCCGGCACATATTCGCTCAACCGTAGCCACTTTGCAACCCAGGATGTCTTTGGATCGCCAAGTGTGATGATGCCTTCAAAAAGCTGGGATGTACATTCCGTAATAGCATCTTCGCTTCCTCGCAGTTGAATGATCTCTTCGCAATTAGGGCAGCCGCCATTGTAGAATTGCTGTGCAGGTCAGCAACACGACGACGAGAAGTAGTTGGAAGGACGCACCTTTTGCGTCATCACAATCGAGCAGACCATGCAGGCGCGAGACGTCCGTGCAAGCGACATTGGCACCTGGCCTCCAAGGTTTCGTAGAGGTGAGAATCTTGGACCTGCCGTTCTATCAGATTTGCGCGCACAAACTTCAACGACTTCCTTACCGATAAAGTAGTTCGAGGCAAGCGCACAGCAGGCTTACGTACCGAGAGTTTGCCAACAAAGGAATGTAGTGATCTGTGCTTCGCGACAAATCCGTGCACTTAATTGCGTACCAGTTGTTGAGTAGTCACGTTACGGCGAGCAAGTCGTACAGTGAGCGCAATAGCCGAGGGTCCTCGCGACGCGATCGCCGTCGCAGTTGAGGATCGGCACAGAAAGTTTTGGTGGCACATCTGCCTTGCTTAGAGCACGAGATCAAGTAACACTCGCCAATTGCCCGCTCTCTAGACTCCTGATAATGGTGCAATAACATCCGAAGTACACAAACATCGCCGAGACCTCCTCCATCTTTTCTGCACACCGAAATGGCTACCGACACAGCTCGCTCCGAGGCCATCACCCTCAAGGACAAAGGCAACCAGGCTTTCAAAGATCACGACTGGCCAGCAGCTATTGATTTTTACTCCCAAGCCATCGACAAGTACGACTCCGACCCCGCCTTCTATTCAAACCGCGCACAAGCCAATATCAAGCTCGAGGCATATGGCTACGCTATTGCAGACGCTTCCACAGCCCTCAAACTCGACCCGAACAATGTCAAGGCATATTGGAGGAGGGCAATAGCCAACACAGCTATCTTGAACTCCCAGGCCGCTCTCCGCGACTTCAAGCTCGTGTGCAAGAAGGAGCCAAACAACAAGGATGCCAAGTTGAAGCTCGCTGAGTGTGAGAAGCTGGTCAAGAGGATCCAATTCCTCAAGGCTATTGAAGTCAGCGACCCTCCATCTGCATTCGTCGATCTCGACATCGACTCGATAGAGGTGCCTGGCGACTACGATGGCGTTAAGATCAAGGACAAGATGACGCAGGAGTTCATCGACGACATGATCGAGCGCTTTAAGAACGGCAAGAAGTTACACAAGAAATATGTTTATCAGATAATCAAAGCTGTCAAAGATATTGTGTATGACGAGGCGACTATGGTCGAGATGGAGGTCGCCCCGAAAACGCAATTAACTGTTTGTGGCGACACGCACGGACAATACTTCGACCTCCTGGAGATTTTCAGGTTGAACGGCTACCCGGCCGACGATCATGCCTACCTGTTCAATGGTGACTTCGTCGACCGTGGATCCTGGTCCACAGAGATCATACTACTCCTCTACGCATACAAGTGGCTGCGCCCGAAGTACTTCTTCCTAAACAGAGGTAATCACGAGACGGACGACATGAACAGAGTCTACGGCTTCGAAGGAGAATGCAAGGCTAAGTACAGTGACAAGGTATTCAAACTATTTTCAGAGTCCTTCTCCGCCTTACCACTGGCCACACTGGTCGGTAAGAAGTACCTGACCCTACACGGTGGTCTCTTCTCCGACGACAAGACGAGTCTCGACGATATTCGAAAGCTTAATCGACATCAGCAGCGCCAGCCAGGTCAGCAGGGTCTGATGATGGAGATGCTGTGGACAGATCCTCAGACTGCGCCCGGCCGAGGTCCCAGCAAACGAGGCGTTGGCTTGCAGTTTGGGCCAGATGTCACCAAGAGGTTCTGTGATAACAACGGGCTCGAAGCTGTCATCCGGTCGCACGAGGTGCGGATGGAAGGTTACGAAGTGGAGCATAACGGAAAGTGTATAACAGGTATGTCCCCTGACCTGATACCAGGGACAAAGCTAACCGCTTACAGTATTCTCTGCACCAAAGTACTGTGACACCACCGAGAACAAGGGCGCTTACATCAATATTGGTCCTGAGCTCAAGCTTGACTTCCACAAGTTCGATGCTGTGCCACATCCAGACATCAAGCCAATGGTAAGTCGATCTGTCGGTTGCCATGCATCTACTAACTTGCTTTGCAGGCATATGCTCAAAGCTCTCTTATGTCAATGATGTAGAATATCGAAAGGATTTTCAGAAGACTTTCCAAGTATAATAGACATAGATTTGACCACAAACACTTTCTGGCTTGAGTCAGCTTTGACGACGAGGACGATTGATACCCTGAGAAATGCATGCAGTCTCACAACCATCTTCAATTTGCTCTCACATATCGATCCGTACAGGTGCTTTTGGCTGCTTCGGATCTGCGCCGGCGCACGTCCATACAAGATACCGAGAATGGCACGAGAGTCAGACGCCATACAATCCACGCGCGTTGTCAGGCAATGCAAGACCAAAGCACGGAGCATATTGAAACTGCCGAAACTAATCACGTCATTATAGAAGCTTCTCTATGCCTCAGGCACGACATCAGTGTCCCAAATGATGTTACTCTTGATATATCCATCAGTGCAAATTAGATTTTCGCTATCAGCATGCCATAGCATTTCAGACATTCGGCCAACAGGTCACTAACAATAGAACTAACACCTATACGCAACCATGAAAGTCCTTTTGACAGGTACATCTGGCAATCTAGGGTCTCGTGTCCTCCAGTCCCTACTCGACCTCAATCTCGTCCCAGCCAGCGATCTCATCATCTCAACGTCATCGCCGAATAAGGTCGCCGCCATCGCCAAGCAGAATGATATCCAGATCGTGCCTGGTGACTTCACAAATCCGGACCAGCTCCGACAATCCTTCGCCAACTCTAAAGCCGATATCCTCTTCTTGGTCTCGTACCCATCACCATCAGTCGACAGATGGCTTCATCACAAAACAGCTATTGATGCGGCGAAGCAATCCGGATGCATGAAGTTGATTGTGTACACAAGTCTGATGTTTGGTGGGAAGACTGGTATGCAGAGTGTCGCGGGCGTTCAGCAGGCTCACATTAAAACTGTCGACTACCTCAACCAAAGCGGTATGGAGTACGTTGTGCTCCGTGAGGGTATCTATGCTGAGAGTTGGTGGTTATACGCTGGTTTCCAACCCTATCCGCTGCCACAAGGTGAGAAAGGCAAGATCGAGTTCGTGATTCCTGATGACGGCCCGGTTGCTTGGGTCAGCTGGGACGATCTTGGGGAGGGCACGGCAAAGATCTTGGGGCAGCTGGCAAGTGGTGACAGGAAGTGGATTGGGCAGACGCTGAACTTGACCGGGCCGGGGACCTCGACCCTGCAGGATGTGGCAAGGTTGGTTGAGGAGCACAGTGGGCGAAAGGCAGAGGTCAAGCTTGCGGGAAAAGAGAAGGCGAAAGAGCACCACCTGCAAGATGGCCAGAAGGAAGAGTGGCTTGTGAGTAGTTGGGTGGGATGGTTCGATGGCATTAGGGATGGTGAATGTGAAGTTGTAGATCCATTGCTTGGAGAACTCTTGGGCCGGCAGCCCAGGGGGATCAAGGATTGTGCCAAGGAGCTATTCACGCCGCACTGAGTTTGGGAAGAACGGGCTGACATACTAGAGGCGAAGCGCCGGTTTGTCAATCTTCACGGATATACCACTCGCTTGATCAGCAAACGCTGAGGCTGTTGCCAGGTTGCACTCTCGCATGGTTACAAAGCGCAAGGAGCGTCGAAAATCAGGTAGGCCTTTGCCAGCAAATTCCGCAGACGACGACTTGTGGTTAACAACCAGCACCCCGCTGTCACTGCGCGTAAGGTCGAGCGAGCTAGTTTTCCCGATCTCTGCACCTGCTCAGCATTTGCGCAAACAACCGTCCTAAACCTTCCCCTCTCGGTCAGGCACGAAAAGGCCTAAAACATTTCCTTTCCTGCGGCTGCCACCAGAGCTACATAACCTAGTATTATCTGAAGTACAAACCACCGTGGTCGCAAGGTAGTCACTAGCTAAGGTTTCGCGATTTGGAAGTTGGCTAGATGTTACCATGGCTAATCAGGAGGAGCAAGGATATCTTCTCATGCATAATGGGACATCGTTTGTGGCGGATGACGTTGGGACGCCGCTAACGGCTTGCACCATGATCGTGACAGCGCGTTGCTAGCATGTGCATGATCCGTTTATTTTGCATACCCAGATTTCCCGAGTTCTAACGCGTCGTTCATTTTGAAAGTGTCGTTTCGCAATGTTGCAATGTATAGCCGTCAAGGCTCTATATTATGAATGCGACCAATATGCTGGACTGCCCTTGGTGAGAGGGTCCCTGATATCCGAGTAGAAACAAGGCGATTGGTATCGGTCTCAACTTGATGTTATATGCAATCAACAGGACCACTGGTCCGTTAGTACCAGATCGAATCTGTCAAGCTCTGTATAGTCAGTACTCAGCAGCAGACAATCATTCTAGGCAGCTACAAGCCAGCACCTGTCACCAGAGGGTCGATCAACTCAAAGCTTGGGCAGGAATGTCTTCAACTGGGGTGACTTTCTTCACAACCTTGGCGGGAGAACCCATAGCAACAGACCAATCCGGAATATCTCTCGTGACCACAGAAGAAGCACCGATTGTGCATCCTTCAGCTTGTTAATTGTACATCTGCGGACTGGAGGTTTATGCCAAGCGTACCTTTGCCGATCGTCACACCAGGAAGAATGACCGCATTGGCGCCGATCCAGCAATCAGCACCGATCCTGACTGGCCTCGTGTACTCAACATTGTCTCTTCGACTCTGGACTTCGACCTCGTGGGTTGCAGCATAGATGCCCACTCCGGGCCCAAGCATAGTACGGTCGCCAATCTCGACGAGGCCGCAATCCAGGATGCAACAGTTGAAGTTCGCATAGAAGCGCTCCCCAACTTTGATATTGCAACCATAATCGACCTATCACACGTTAGACTTGTCTCAATTCGTTGGGCGTACGAGAGCAGACTGTGAACGGAGGCTCGATAAACGATTCTGCGCCAACAGATCCCAATATATCCTTCAGCATCTCCGACCGAGCCTGGATGAGGTGCTGAAAGTCCGCCTTGGGGTCATCGTGAGGAAACCAGTTATTGTACTTGTGGCACCAAGCTCGTGCTTTGAACCTACTAGCCTCCAGCTCTGGCACAAAAGAATCGTAAAGCATGCCGGAGATCATCTTCTCGTACTCATCACACCAAGGGACATGGGCAAGTTGCTTAGCCTTCTGGATCTCGGCCGCATTCTTCTCGCTGGCTGCCATTAGGCGAGAGCGACTGTCAAGATATACTAGATGGTCAGGGAAGGAATTGTCGTAGGAGTCAAAAGTGGCTGTCGCTCTAGGTGAGCTTGTCCGAACCGCATCACATCATGGAAGTGGGAAGTTCTTCTACCGATCTTTTGCCGAGACGCCTTTCTCCATTCATCAATGGACAGCAAAAGAGCACTTCAGAGAGCATGCAAGTTGGCTCGCAGTCAGGAAAATCGAGCATTGTGTGATCGTCTGGAAGAAGAGCTGGGCTGTTGAAGATATGCTTCTGCGCGCTTGCTGTGCAACGCGGGTTTCGAGTCAGGGGCGGCATGTCGCATTGTTGGGCCTCACTAGGGCTGCCGGCCGGAACCACTAATCTAATTTTGGTTAGGCTCCTCAGAACAGTCTCGCAGCCCTTGCCACTGGACGTTCCCAACTGAGCGCGCGACAGCTTCCTCAGGTCTTGTAACTTAAGTCTCGTCGTTACATCAAGCAAACGAATGTGAGAGTCTGACCAATTGTGGAAGTCAGTGTCCTCGGCTGGCGCACACATACGACAGATTAGCGGACACAACAATGACCCATTGCTTTCTGCCTCGCTCACTTCTACATATGCTACTAACGTTCACAGCATGCAAACATGCCAGGCACCGGACTTCCGATGCCTCCAAGAACGACGGTTGCGATCCCCTATCCAAGCTCGAGTGCTAGACTGATGACTTTTGACCTTCACAATGCTTCAAAAAGCGGACCACAATCACCAGAGGGAATGCGAAGCAGCCGAACAACGTGTCTTGGAACTGGGGAGTGAGGCAGTTGTATGCAACAGTTCACGGTGCCACACGATTCCAACGGCCTCCAGCGAGATTTCACTCAGTTCTTCTATTGCCTGAACGTCATTTGTAAAACCGGTTTCCGGCGCTCGTGGCACCAGCACATGCAGACGCTCTTTCTAGCTACCATCTTTCATCAAGAGAGAAGACTACAAGGTGTCTGGGTAATTCGCGAGCCATCTGCAATACAGGTACTCATACCACAGCTTGGGGCTCCGATCAAGCACTACAAGACTTATTCGAGGGTACTTATGTTTAGAACATGAGGATCTCGGCGATGCTGCGAAGAAGAGAGTGGGACTGTCCAGGCTGATATCTCTACACTGAAGAAGCATGTTACGATGAACAGAGACCCCAGGCTTACCTTATCTTGGGTATGACCTTACTCTTCGAAGCACAAGCATATATCACAAGCGGCCATCGACCGAGGTCTACCTGCTCTCTGCGATAGCTTGAAGTACAGTCTCGCTGCCACGGCGTCGCAAGGGACACGATTCCAGATCCCAATGCTAAAGCAAGCGAGGAAACTTGGGCAATAAATTCAATTGAACGCAGAACGGACGCGAACCGAACCCTCCGCAAATCAAGCAGCTACCTACGGTACAAACATGTGTCAAATCATGCTGCGATCTGTGCTTGAAGCGACGCTCCACAAGGTGCCGAGGCTCGTAGAGAGCTAGTGCCGTGCATGAGGCAGTCCTTCTAGTTCGGGGCAAGTAGCTCAGATACGCGTACCTTATCACATCATTTCGATGTCTAGCATGTTTTTGGGGAGCATACTTTATTGGTCAGTCTGATGCCAATCACTTTCAGAGCATCGGTGACAGCCCGCGACACCTATGCGTTCGTCGCATAGGTCAAGAGACTCGGACATGGTCGATAATATCTCTGAAGTACACCAATTCGATTTATGAATGTTCGTCAGGGATCGACTTTGTCAATATTAGACTTCCGCCACGATCGTCGATAGTGGACTCTTTAGTTTAACTCGCGGGGCCATCGCCCATTACGGTACTAGTAGTACTTGCTTTCACGCAAGGTACAACAACAACAATGCATCGATCAATGCCCTAGTCAGTATCTGAAGAGCCTGCATCTATGCTACATTACTGAGCTCGACTCGAGGCGATTAGTTCCTCCATCGGCATTCGCGTTGTCCTCAGCATAACCCGCAAACATAGACCTCTGCGAGTACTACGGAGTAGACAAGAAGCATTTGGTGACAACCTCGATCTGCATCGACCTCCGGCGCACTGTCCAATCAAAGCCAAGAAGAGCTTCAATGCTGCAACGAAATACCGAGGCAGGCGCAACCACATTCTACTTCCCCACGCAACTGAAAGCTTGGCCCTGCACTCTAACTTCGAAGCCACCTGCATCTGGAATGAACCCTGCAGCTCACGGCCGCTAACCCGCAATGACGAGAAAGTCTCTTATCAACTCGAGCTGTTCGTGGTGGTGTGCATGTGAATCAGGAAAGTAACACATCCGGGTTGCATATCAGAGCTCTAGAGTGACCGGAAAGCTGGGGTCACTCGAACACTAGCTGAACTCATCCACAAGTTACCAAGGCTCGATTAATTGGCGCTGGACCATATATCACAAGATACCTCTGGCGATGGAAGTTAGCCCGTCTATCCTTCTCTTATGCCGACCCTGACTCTGCCATCCACAACCTTCGAACGTTTCGACATGTCTGACAACAGCGACCCCGAGAGCCACACCAAGCGCAATGAGGCTGGCGAGCATCTTGAGGTCATCCGTACGATATCGAGGGTACCAGACAACCCAAACTACTACGAGAAAAATGGCCTGCGAACGGAAGGAGATGGCATGGACCATGAACAATACAACCCGGTATGCCTCTTGCAGCAGCAGCTTTTATGTCATGGCTAACAATATAGAAATCGATCGGCTTCATCATGACGGTTTTGGGTTGCTCCTTTGGCTTATGCGCGTCGCAAATCACGCCGCTTCTTTACCTTACGCTTGGTACAACAATCGCCGCTGACCTAGAAAGACCGGACTTGCTGTTATGGTTGTTAACAGCCGGTATTGTCGCCCAGGGTGCTCTAGCACCCTTCGTCGGTCCACTCGCCGATCTCTTCGGCAGGAGATTGATTTTTCTTGTTGGTTTCATCATGGCCATTATCGGATGTGTTATGTGCGGCGCCGGCCTGGATGCCTCAGCATTCCTCGCTGGACAAATCCTACTTGGTTTCGGTGCCGTCACTCAAGAATTAATGGCCATTGCTGTGGTTGCTGAGATAGTCCCTACAGCGAAGAGGCCCATCTACGCTGCCATAACCCTCTGCTGCATCATCCCATGGACGCCAGGCACCATGTACGCCAATTGGATTTCTATCTCTTCGTGGAGATGGGTTGGGCTCGTCTTGGCTCTCTGGAACGCCATCAGCTTCTGCATGATTGCTGCGTTCTACCACCCGCCACCTCGAGTCAATGGCAGAGGTCTAACCACAAAACAAAAGTGGGCTCGGATCGACTTCATTGGCGGTATACTTCTCACGACAGGCCTTGTCTTTGTCCTCGTCGCTCTGAATTGGGGAGGCCAGGCCTACTCATGGACATCGGTGCATGTCCTCGCATTCCTGATCGTTGGCTTCGTCATCCTCATCGTGTTCGGCTTGTGGGAAAGATTCGGGGCACCTCACCCGATGTTCCCACGCCGTATTGTGCACGCTCCGCGACCTTTCTTCTGTATGCTGTTCGTCATTTTCGCAGCTGGCATCAACTATATCCCGTTAGTTGTCTTCTGGCCGATCCAGGCCATCAGTGTGTATCAAGCAGACCATTACACGCTCGGAATATACACTCTGCCTATCGGTACCTGCATATTGGCAGGAGCTATCGTGTCAGCACTTTTGCTTGGACTCCTCAAAGGCCGTACGACTGCGGTCATGACACTCTTCTGTGTCATGCAGACAGTTGGTAAGTCGCTTCTCTGGCATATGTCATACCGCCCACTGACGTGAAAACAGGCTCTGCATGCCTTACAGTAGCCGATCCCCATGACCATGGCACAATCATCGCTCCTCTCGTCTTGGCACTAATTGGTGTCGGCGGAGTCCTCGTACCCAACCAGGTCATCATCACCGTCATCACCCCTGACGACCTCATCGCATCAGTCACAGCACTCACCGTCGGCCTGCGAGCGCAGGCTCAAGTCGTTGGTCTAGCCATCTACTACAACCGTTTCCTGGCGGAGATTACGAAGAACACATACACATACATCGTCCCTGCGTTCGTTCAGGTCCAATATGGTAATCCAGAACTAATCGAACATATGGTGGAGGCTCTTACCTCCGTACCGTTCAGGGAGTGGGCGACGACTGTCCCGCCATTTCCACATGCGGACTCCGCTGCGATCTTGCAGGAAGCAGCGACGCAGGGTTTCGCTCACGCTTTCAAGCTTGTATACTACATCACGATTGCGTTCGGCGTGCCGGCTTGCATTGCGGCAGCGTTGATGGGGGACGTATCGAAGTACTTGGACAAGCACGTTGCGGTCGTGTTGTAAGGAGGACGAATATGCTAGAAGCAGTATTGGTCCTTAAGGACTCAACTCCAGCATGATAGAAAGTTAACGAGCACGATACTATGACTAGTTGTTCATACGACAGGTTTATTGAGCAGTAGCACACGTGTTCCTAGCCGGTGCACGGACGCCTGAGGCCACTGCACGTGATACCGCAAACTCAGGTGACGAGAAATACGTGCAAATTCTGACCAATGGTCGCATTTTATCAGGGACCCATCGTCAGCACACACGAGCTCTATGCGGTCGGCGGTCGCGGGTCAGTACTGGGCAAGGCACAGATGATCGATCAGAGCCTTGGTCGCCCGCTCGCGAGTTACATAGTACATCATAAGTAACAGCTACTGCAGCAGTATCGATTCGAATGACCGACGTCCAGTGAGAAGCTGAATAACAGTGATCTCAAGGCTCATCTCTTTACCTTACACAGGTTGAGTCCAAGTTCTGCACGTACCAAGTAAATTTTCCTACAACATCTCTATCTACAACTTGCTCTTTCCCCCGGATATCCTGTTCAGTTGCAAAGGATCCTCATGTTTCAAGCCGTACTGCTTGTACAGCTCCTTCGCCTTCTCATGCTGAGCAATGAGCTTCTTTCGTAAGTTGTCACCCCTCTTGTTCTCGTTCCGGCCAAGCTGGAGCATATGCACCTCGTCTGGCCCATCAACAATTCTCATTGTTCGTCCGCTCGCCCACATCTTAGCTAGTGGTGTATCCTGCGATATGCCAGCACCGCCATATGCCTGCATTGCTCGATCAAGTACATCCAACAGTACCTTGGGCACCTCCACCTTGACTTCAGCAATCTCTTTGAGCGCAGCCTTGGCGTCTCCCTCGTCGATCTTCGCCGCAGCGTTGAGCACAGCGAGTCTCGCACTGTCGATCTCGATTCTGCTTTTGGCCACTCGCTCGAGAATGACACCCTGTTTGTGCAGCATCTCCCCAAAAGGCTTCTTCGCTGGGTCATTGATTCGTGCCAGGAACCATTCCAGGGCCTTTTCTGCAGCACCAATACTTCTCATGGCGTGGTGGATTCGTCCTGGGCCGAGTCTTCCTTGTGCAACCTCGAAGCCTCGACCTTCGCCGAGGATGATGTTGCTGACGGGCACTCTGACGTTGTCGAACTTGATGTGACCGTGACCATGCGGGGCATCGTCAAAACCCATCACACTCAACATACGTTTAATTGTAACACCCGGTGTCTCTGCGGGCACGAGGACCATAGATTGTTGCTTATACTTGCTGCTATTTTCTGGGTCAGACTTGACCATGACGATGTAGATTTTGCATCGTTTGTCACCGGCGCCAGAGGACCACCATTTCTGCATGTGTTAGCTGTGGTTTTTGGTATGCAGAAGTTGATCTTACCTCTCCGTTCAATACGTACTCGTTGCCTTCCTTTCGCATTGACATCTCAATGTTGGTAGCATCTGAGGAGGCGACTTGCGGCTCTGTCATCAAGAAAGCCGATCTGATTTCGCCGTTCATAAGTGGCTTGAGCCACTTGTCCTTCTGTTCTTGCGTACCATACTTGGCGAAGACCTCCATGTTGCCAGTATCTGGTGCTGCACAATTGCATGCCTGTCAACAAAATTAGCTTGCTGCCCCGTAACATCGTGGCAACCGTGTTGTTTTCAAGCAACGTCGTTCGCAACCCCGGAACAGTCATGACTTACCTCGCTAGCAACGCCAGACTTGCCAAGGTACTCAGCCATCATACCATATTCGAGATTACTGAAACCAGCGCCCTCCTTAAAATGGTTCTTGGGCAGGAACATGTTCCACAAGCCAAGCTCTCTCGCTCGCTTCTTCAAGTCCTCGATGACCTGTGGATGAGACTCGAATCGACCGATGATGTTTTGCTTATGTGCTTCACCAGCCTCCTTGATCTGCTGGTTGAAGATAGCATCAGCGGGAACACATTCTTCCTCGACGAAGCGCTCGACAAGGTCGAGTGTCTTCTTGGCACGCTCCGAAACGAATGGCTTTGCAATGGCTGGAATGCGTTGACTGGCGGGAACGAAACCCTTCTCAGAGTTCAAAAGGTATGGCACCGACATGTTGGTTGACAGTAGTGTGGCAAGGTCTATATGTAGGAGAGAAGACCTGATCGAAGAACGCAAGACCGGACGATGATGCTTCTACTATCAGAGGCGTAGCCGACCAGATGTTCCTTTCGCTCAAATGAAGAAAGGATTGAGAGTGATGCGTGAAGAGATAAGTCTTGAGTCGCCTCGCGCTTGTCGTGCTGCGAGCTGGTGGAAGTCTCGAACAGCTCGATCGCTGAGAGTCCCGAATCGTTTTCAAGCCGAGGTCCAGTCGGGTGCCAGTGGCGTAATTAATGGGTTGAGGAAGGTATCGCGGAAGTGTACGGTGCACCGAACAGCACTAATATGTCATGCCGAGTATCTCGAAGCAGCGATAACAGCCTCTCAAGCAGGTCATAACAGAAGTATCCCAGGGATGCAAACCTCAAGCGCCTCGAGTATAGATGCGTGTGAGACTGGTGGATACTGTACTCAAATTCTTGTTCCGCGGTGAGCTGACATAAGCAAAGAGTACCATCTCTACGGCTGTCCGTACAGCCATTCGAAGCAGATGCTGCCCTCATCAGGCCACCGCTCATACACGAGAGCATTATCAGAAACTTCAAGTGAGATCATGAGATACAACGTATGCCAAATGATTCTAAGCCGAGGCATCAGATAGGACTACCAGCAGAGGTGGGTAAACGTTGCAAAAGAGCTGAGTAGGCTGTTACATGCATTATTGATTATTGTTAGTCTGTTCTGTGCGACTTCAATATGGCTACAATGCCACGGCGAGCAGGTCGTGCTTCTCAAACCCGTTGTACTGCAGTTGTGTGCTATCTCCATCCAGCCAATTATTCCTAAGAAGATGGCTGGTCCTCGCAGCGTAGCCAGCAAGCATCGTCCATCTCAAGCGGGAAGCCTTTACACCAGCCAGGTTCTCGAGGAGGCAGCATATTGATCTGGTCCGGCAATGCAATTGTCTTCAGCTGGAAACCATCTATTTAATGCCTTGCTGAAACGTAGTTGCTGCTGCAGACCGACACGAAACGGACTATAAGTGCATACGTTCCAGGCCTATGAAATGACATGATTAAGGAACTTAAATGCGGTAGAGTGATGTGTTTGACGGCTTGAATATGTCCTTTTGCTCGAAAAATTAAATCTCCTGTACCAGGTACGAGTAATTGTTAAGAGCAAAGCGATTGGTTCCCACCTATCGCAGACACTGCAAAGCTGTCCGCAGGCTGACGTGATCGCTTGTCGTGGCGTGAATCCGTGCTTCACAACATGGGCGTCGATGGACTGGTCAGCGTTTCAAGGGATGCTCCTGTTCGTTCTACGACAAGCACCAATTGGATCGTCTTACGCCATACCAAGGGACACGCTAGTGCTTCAGAAATGACTGATCGAGCTCACGCTAAGGCTTGGCCGACGAGTGGTTGGCCTGCTACAGAATTCGTCCAGGAGGAATTATTGCGCCACCTACACAGGTGGAAAGGTGCCAGGGAGGCATCCGGCGAGGAGAGAGCAGGTGTGGTCGTTGCTGATGTTGTCTGAAGGTCCAAGTTCGGAGAACATGTGGAAGAGCAAGATATACAACGACATCAACATTACCAAAAATGGTCTGAAGCAGAACTTCTAGTCACAACAGATGCGCGTGCCCCTTCAGTACATCGCGACATGACGTTGCACTATTTCGTAAACCACGGAGCAATCGAAACAGCTCGCTTGTGTCACGTCAAGCACAAGGGTTTCGGTAAAGAGAATGCGTCATCCTGACAGGGCCTAGGGTCTTCGACAATTCCAAAACCACGATCTGGCGGTAGTGGCCCCATGAAGAAAGTTTCCACTGTTTCGTCCAGTCAACGTTAGATCAGCGTATCGTACGCGGTCGACAGAAAAATCAAGATCTGACCTAGCCAAGGAAGCAGTCAAGCTGAGAACAAGTCGTAGCGAAACCATCCGTCACACGCGAAAGAAAGGGAAGTCCAGTCAATAGTAGGAATGTTTCAGAATCGGCTGGCAAGGATTCCAGGATATGTTATGGAAGCGATGTTAGCTGACTGTAGGATTGCGGTATCATCCCTGTCAAATAATGGTTCGGTTGGAGGTTATAGTAAGATACACTCTTACAGCGCAGAGGGATAGGTAGAGCAGAATCATCATGAGCGCATCCTGCTTCGGATCGGATGGCAGATGTCGCACCAGTCACGACGATGCTCCTCACGATTTGGGAGTGCGGCTGTTGTCGAGTGGCCGATTTTGTTCTTTGGCTAAACGTTATCCACTGGACCGACCCCTAAGGAGTCTAGCTCATCGAGGCTGCACGGTCTTGTTCCAGGCTTGTCCATCAATGCAATAGCGCTGTTTGAGCATCCAATTAATGGTGCTCAGGAGGTGGTTGCAGCACTAAATTGCACACTACTGTCTCATCATCCGCACAATCCACTGGTGTTGGCCTTGTCTTTTCGCCCTCTTATCAGCCAGACGTCGCCAGAACCGATGCGCTCTTCCCGCGGCTTGCATGCACCCGGACTCACCTTGCAGCGTTTCCTCCCACCCAACTGTGCTGGCTTAGCGCTGCGACTTCCACCAAGTTCTTTGTGCTCTTCGCTCTTTCCACGTCCTTGCATCTTTTTGCTTGCACTTGCCTCATTAACAGCTGTGCTCTGCCGCTGGCCCCAATCGAGGTCGTTCTTGACGACCTAGCCGCTCGTTCATCACGCTCTGCGTCTAACACCTCGCTCGCTCAATCGCTTCGCAATAGCTACCGCCGCACGATACTAGCCTCGAGTCGAAGAGAGGCTCTACTTAGCAAAGAACAGACTAGAACCCCCGCCGAGTGTCAGAGTAGCTGAGAGGGCATTGACAGTGTACGTCTTGTGCAATAAACAAGCAACAGCAACACGAAATATCTGGGCTTCGGGCTTCGGGCTCCAGGAACGATGTCGACAGCAGTAGCAGCACCCAGCCCTGCTCCAATGTCTGTGCACGACCGACATCCAAGTCCCCGATCATATGCTCCCCTCGCCCCAGCTGTCGTCAACAATGCACCCGAGAGATATGCAGCTTCCAATGGTCCGCTCGAAATCTCGAGCGCAACACCCATGGAGAGGACCACTCCTCCAGGTGGGAAGAAGTCACCATTGTCGTACGTTTCGCCATCTTTTGGGGCCTTTCGTACCGACCAGTTAAGCTCGCGCAGTAGTGGTAACCCCAAAATCATTGTCAAGAAAGAACCGCCATCCTCCCCTTCGCTCGGACCGAACGGTCGGCATAGGCCTCGAAGACTCGACCTGAACACGACCACGAATATCCCGGCCCCTCTGAGCTCGAGGCCGTCAGCAGGAACATCAATGCAAGACGTTGGCTTGGCATGCTTGTCGCCAGGATTTCAGACCCATGATCCCACTATGAGAGAACAGCTACAGCGGAGCATTTCAGTCAGAGACCAGCAGCGCTCGATCATTGAACAAAGGCTACTGAAGTCTGCCAAAGGAGATCGGCCGCCCGAGAGTGCAGCAGCTGCTGAGAATCCCAACCCGTTCGCAAGAGGACCGCCAACCGGCAAGAAAAGACCCCCACCTACAGGACTATCGATCGTCCCTCCTCGAGCTGAGCAATTTGCCAACGAACGGGTCATACAATCAGCGCCGCTCGGTCAGACATTCACAGGACGCGATCAAGCACATCCCGCTATGCGGGAGCCCCAACAACCTCAGCAAATCCAACATGTGCCTGCAATTCAAACCCACAACCGACTCCCGCCTATCTCAGATGTCTTTGGTCATGACACGCTACAACCACAAAGGCCCCCAATGTACCACGCGAACTCAACACCATCGAACCATGGGCCACCTCTCCCGTCGCCCGGATTCCCCCCTCAAACCGCTCACCCAATGTCACATCCACCACCGCCCTCGTTCGAAAGGCCAAGAGACTTTCGATCAGCAGAAGAGGCGGTAGCGGAGATGACCGGAGGCCGAGAAGACTTGCAGCCCAAAATTATACGATACAGACAGCCCCCCACTCCCCCTTCTCCACAAACATACTCGAATGACCACCTGACACCCAACAAGTACGCATCCACACATCACGAGACAGGTGCCGGACGACGGAGAACTCGCAACGAATACGAGGCAGACAGCAGTCCTCCCCTGGGTAGCGGTCCAGATCGGGGACCACGAATCGGACCTTTTGGAGCTGGGAGAGATAGTCCAGCAACACAGCAGGCCAAGAAAGAGGAGTTTTTGTCGTTGTGCTCAAGAGCTTGGGATCTTTTTCACTCCTAGAGTACTATAGCGTTGATATAGGTGGGCATTGCGGACATATGGCGCTGGCGCATTCATGAGGTTCAAGTCACGTTGGTACGAATCGCACGGTCACTTCAGTTGTTCATGCATAATGACGGCGGCATGAGGGCAGGTGCACATTGCAGTCGATAATGATGAAGAGATGGAATTGAGTACAGGTTGCTGCTAAATCATCCTACCACATAGTCTAGCTAGCTTGCGAGCTTTGTCTCTGCTCAAAGATAATGAGTATTGTGCCACAACAAATCTACCACCTAGAAGGTTTGCAAGTTGTGAGGAACTTCGAAATTAGTTGCATTGAAACGATACTCTTTGTGTCACGGGGGGTATGTGAATCTTCGAATCAATACTAAGACGGCCTGATACTGGTGGTCTATCTCCACCAAGCCAGTCATCGTCTCAAGTTCTGCAGGGAGGGTTTGAAGTGGTATATCGAAGTGCCAATCTGCTTGCCGGCCAGTAAGTGCTGTCTGCTGACAAGGTCGCGAATGGTGTCTACAAGGCGTTTCCTTGCGAACGCTTGTGGTGTAAGCACACTTTATGTATGCTTTTCCCTACAAACATGCACTGCACTGCACTGCTAGGAATGCATATGACAGCTTAACGCCTGGGCAGTTGCACCGGAGGTATAGCGAAGCTTAAGCAAGCAGAGCGAGCCAGTGCAGTGCAGTTCTGTCCTTGAAACCCCTATGCCAAAGCACTTTTGGATACAACTTCCCACCCTAGTGCCGACCACGCCAGCAATTCCGGCGTAGCAAGCAAACCTAGAATGCAAAAAAGCCTTTATTGTATTGTCGATATGCGAAATATCAGCTGGAAGACGAATCAAAATATCAGCTACTCATCAAGCCTGGAAATCAAGTCATTGCGCAGGAATCGAGTGCACCGATGAGGTCGTGAGCTTGGGAGACGCCAATGCGCAAAACAGTCGGACGCAAAGTGTGCCAAGATGCAATCCGCCTTCTTCAACCCCGGCCCAACCACCACGGAAGGCCAGATCGCGTCCCTCCACCTCAGTCGCGACCAGCAACTGCCTGTCCAGCTAACCACGGTAGCCTCAAGAGCCGAAGATCAAGGGTATGCGGAAGGTGTTGTCACTAACACAAGATTCGGCTCTTTCCCACATTCAACCTTGATCGACATCCCCTGGGGCTGTCAAGTCCTCGCAAGCAAAGTCGACACAGGCACGCGAGGTAGGGATAACTTCACGCACAGCCGAAAGCGTAAAGCGAATGCGATCAGCACCGACTCACCAACCGATAGTACTGAGTCCGCCTCCCTGAAACAAGCTACTGCTGCCAATTCTGGGTTTATCCATGTGTTGCCGCCTACGCCAGAGAGCTGGACAACGAGCTTGCCTCACAGAACGCAGGTAGTGTATACGCCTGACTACAGCTATGTCCTGCAGCGGATACGTGCGCAACCCGGGTCGACGCTGATTGAGGCGGGAAGTGGGAGTGGCAGTTTTACACATGCAGCGGCTCGAGCTGTGTTTCAGGGCGCGCCTACAAGTTTAGACAATGCACCGAAGACGGAGGTGATGCATACTGCTGGAAAAGTATTCACGTTCGAGTTCCATGCCGAGAGACACGAAAAGGTCAAAACGGAGATGAAAGAACATGGCCTTGACTCGATTGTCACAGCAACACATCGCGACGTTTACAAAGACGGCTTCTGGCTAAAAGGCGAACATGGCGCCTATCAGTCTCCAAGAGCGAACTGTATCTTCCTCGACCTGCCGGCTCCATGGGAAGCACTACCACACCTGACACGGCAAGACACACCTGAAAAGCTATCGGCACTAGACCCGGACTCAATCGCATACGTTTGCACGTTCAGCCCTTGCATAGAGCAAGTCCAGAGAACAGTCTCAACAATGCGGCGACTCAGCTGGCTAGACATCGAAATGGTCGAAATTCAACACAAGCGAATTGAGGTGAAGAGAGAATACACAGGATTGGAATACGAAGGCATGAGAGGTGTGAATCCCGTGGCGGCGACCGTTGACGAGGCGTTAGAGAGACTGCGTCAAGTCGAGGAAAACGCCCGAGAGCATCAGCAGGATACGAGGAATAAGTCGAGGAGCAAAAATGGCGTGCAGCAGAACAACAGCTCAGAGAGCGCGGTGCAGAAGCATTGGGATGAAGGCAAGCTGATACATAGAGCTGAGTCGGAGCTGAAGACGCACACGTCGTACCTTGTATTTGCAGTGCTGCCGAGAGAGTGGACTGAGGAGGACGAGGCAGCGGCAAGAGCACGGACAGGACAGGTTGATGGACCGTCACAACCGAAGACTGGTCCGAAGTCCCAAAAGCAGCGTAAGAAGGACTCTAGGATAAGAGCTGGACAGGCGAATGGTAATGTGGGTCAAGTAGATGGTGGACTTCCTAACGCTTCACCATCATGACCACATCTGCGAGATGAGTGTTGCTAGGAATGATTCCTTCAAGCTGGTTCCTGTTAACCTTCTGTGGCCGAAGCCTGTGGCTGGTTCGTGGCGTTGCAATGAAGACGTTTGTGCATTGCAGAGAAAAGAAGAGGAAAGCGAAAAACACCCGGTGTTCGTAAGCGGATGTTTTCGATCAGCAGCATCACGACCAGCGTGTATCTAGTGATAGTGGTTCCTTTCTACCAGTCCCGCTGGAACTACAACCTTGGGCAATTTTCAAACACATCCTCTACGCTATCCCTCAGTGGACGATGGTTCTTGCGCACTGCCCGGGGTAAAGGAGGATTAGCTCTCCATCGACTTGCATTGGGATCATGTCCTCTGGTGTCTATGAGAGCTCGGAAACTGGTAGAAATCTCCTGGACAAGGTGCTGCTTGGCTCGGGCAACAGCACCATTGTATGCTCGGTCGATCCGAAGCCTGCGCTGCGCCAGCTCGTCCTTCGGCTCCAAGATCCCATGCCAGCAAGTACTGCGGACCGCACGTTCTTTTGACAGATTGGCATCGCATATCGCTTTTGCAGAGGTCCAACAGCACCCAGCGTTTGCGGCTCCCAAGGGGGCTACCGAAGGGAAAGGGTGATTGGAGTTGGAGGGTGTATCCCGAAGGACCAACCATCTCGCGAAGTCGAGCTTTGCGACATGATTGAAGCTCCGGGGCCGTTGGGGGCCGGATTCTTGGATGGCGAGAACTATGTGATCAAGTGAGGTGTGTGTTGTATTGCCCAGCTGTAAGTTCTCGATCCTGCGAGATCACGTGTACTATATACGTGATCTACTCGGCAGAGTACGCAAATATGCACGGTCTGATTGGGACATTGACGAGCACTAGTGGGTAGTCGATCGAAGACAAGATTGAGGGCTGCGCAGGCTGAATCATGAGGTTGTTCCACCGCGTCATCGCAATTGAGAGACTGTGTTGAAGCACGACCGAACAGTGTGGTGCTGCAGTACCAGTAGCATCAGTCTAGGATGACCGAAATGTCTTTGATGACGAAGGCGAGGCTCGAAACATCAGGCACCTGTCGAAAGTGCTGGGGGCCTCCATTTTCTGACGTTGTTTCGTTGAAGTTAAAAATCTGGTCCATGTGTATGCGTGTTCGCCTTAACGACAGTGAGTCCGGCGTATGCCTTAGCTTTCAAAGCTTCGTTCGTTCAGCTATCAGGGTCAGCAACGTAGAGAAAAAGTAGAGAATGAGACCAGGCGCGGTTTGAAGACGGTTTCTGGAACTGTCTGTATTCCGGTCGAGCTGTTCCGCACGTGAGGATTCAGCCCCATCTTTCCCCTCATCTATTGACCAAACATCGCAGGTCCACCTAATCTTCGTGCTCACGACTTTCCACCAACTTGATGTTCCGCAAATATACTATAGCAGCCATGGAGGATAGGTCTGACTCCACGTGTGTGTACCAGCAGTCAACGTTAGATGCACATCAGCACAATGCAGCAGCTCCGGCGCCCTTCCGTTTTCACGACTTGCCCGAAGAGCTGCAGGCTCGGATAGTGCGCGAATGCTTGACAGACTGGTCATACATTGTACACAGCTGGAGATGCAGGTCCTGCGCCATGCCCAGAACTCTCCCACTCACACTGGCTCTTTATCGAGTTGCACACCTACCAAAACCGATAATAGGTAGTGCCAACCTAACTCCGGGGATGGAGATAATGGCGCATGAAGTTGCAAATTCATACTACGCAATTAGCACGACTTCCATGCAGCTCGTAGATCGCAACATGAGGCGCCATTGCAAAAGGGAAATGGTCCAAAAGTTCACTGGCCATCTTTACATCAGTGAAGATGTCAATAATCCTAACCTTGAGGACTGTTGGTGCAAGGGAGTTCATCAAGCATCCGCAGATATCCCCAATACCTTCTCATCAGTGCATTGCGAGACGGACCGCGGCTTTTATGAATTCAGAACGCTTTTTCTGCAGATTCCGCCGAATATGGAGCTGGCAGTTGCGCGGTGCAAGGAGACGCTCTTCGATGGTCCGACATACGGGTTTGGTGAGGAGAGCTTTTTCGTCCGCGTAGTCTCGGAAGAGAAGTTGAAGGCACTTATGCTATCAAAGATGCAAGGCTGGAAGAGAGACACGGCGTACTATTGGAGCCTGAAGGATCTTTGGGGCGCGGGGGTCAGAACGATCGTCGAGATGGTAGTGGCTATGGGCTCTCCTCCGATGAGATTCGAGTTCATGTGCATCTTCCTTTTGAAGGACTTTGATGCTGACCCCGTTGTGCTTGGAAAATTCACGATGCAAGAATGGAGATCATCGGTGCGTCTCCAGATGTCGATATACAAAAGGGATCAATGAGATGTCCGTTGCATGCGGGAATAGGAGGCGCGCCATGTATATGTAGCTGCAAGAGATCATGCTCTTGGGTTTTGCCCAAACATCAAGACTATTCAGCATCCGCCGACCACCTTTGCATAGTTCTTTGGCTCTTTTCTGATCTGATTAATATCTTTCAATACCCCTGCGCATGGGAGCTGTTGGCTCAAGTATTTCGAGATGGCTTTGCCGAAAGAGGGCTAGTCCTTCCCCAGATCTGCCCCGGAGCTAGTCCAAGCGCATCCGGTGGCGATCTCGAAATCGCAAACCGAACGGCACCACCATCTTGCTCAACGACGGTCGGTCGGTAATACAAAAGAGTACCTGGGCTAGACCCAGAGAGTTTTGCAATGTCTACTATTCCTAAATCTTCATTTTCTGCTGCCACTGAGCCGCCGCCAAATTTCCAGTGACACCATGCAAAGGTACAGGGCACTCATCACGTGAATCCCTGGCCGCGGACGATAATCCCTTAACCAAGCTGGGACAAGCTCCTGGGCATGAGAAAAGGGCAGCGGGATATCGAAAGTGCGGTATCGCGAATTTTCTATGAGCAGTGCCGGACTGATAGTCACTTCAGCATTGAGACCGTGGACGAAAAGGTCCTGATTTGAACCCTTATTCATCATAGTCGCTGCCGTACTGTGAGTGAACGGAGACCTGGCTTCACCATGTCTGCCATTTGCCGATGCTGACGGCTCCCTTTGGCGCTGTTCAGTTAATCGGTGACCGCTTGTGCCAAAGCCACAAGGTCGAAGTGGATACATCAAAGGCTGGGACGGGACGAGTTGAGAACACCCACAAGACCAGCCACCTTACCGTCACTCAAGATCAGGCTGCGGCGAACGACTTGATCAGGCTGGAGAGTACCGGAGCACATCTCGTGGACGGAACGAATGTAACAGGAAATATGACCACTAAGGAAGAGGATACAAACAGCGATGGAGCATTGCCGAAAGCTGCGCTGAAGACTTATCTGGACCGCCTAGCCGCCGTGGCACAAGGTCACATGACCCGTGAGGTGCAGAAGCGGAGGTGGCACAACTGACACCCGTACCGGAACACGACAACAGGAGATCAGGTCAGCAGATGTCAACGGAAGTGTGGACAAGGTGTACATTGCGAACCTCGCAGGACTTCAGCTTGACGAGGGTCAGGACAAGGCCTTAGCTCGTGCAAATGTTGTGAAGACTTTGTAAGGCTGATCAATCATTAAAAACCCGTTGGCTAACAATGGTGTCTAGTACTCGATCAGTCGTCAAATATGACTCCTGGGTCAGGGTTGAGAAGGGGGTAGTACCATGCTGGGAGTGAGCAGCGGCGCAAGCGGATCGATAGCTTTGACTTTTGTATTACAGACGGACTTCCAGATGCCCACGAGCGTGACATCGTCGACGTCCTGACATGTCAGCACACCTAGATCTCATTAGGGGCTTCACCGACGCTGGTCCGAGTCGATCTCATCAATGTGTTGGCCTAGCCAGGCCCGATGTAGGACGTCGAGAGATACAGTGCGTGGCATAGAAGTGGCAATCGATAATGCTCTGCTAAACTTGGGTGACCTGTCACGGGATTTTCCTTGGTATCGTTTGGAGGGTGCACAAAGGCTATTTGCAAATAGTAGACTTGTTGATTTTTTGGCCAAAGCTTTGAGTGCAAAGTCACGTGACCGGAAGGCCTACAATTAACAGACGAACCTCAATCTCTTGATTTCATATGCCGAGGAAGGATCTAGCAATCTGCATCAATCTCGCACCAAGCGTTCGACCCTCAGACTACGATCTATACTACAACTTACTATCCCTCCACCTAGGCTCCCTCTTCTCCACGAACGCTTTCACGCCCTCGTGAATATTCTCACCGCCGGCCAGCTTCTCGCTGTACAGTAGATCGTTCACTCTCGTCGCATTCTCTACGCTTCCTTCTTCCCAACCACTGTTGACCCCTGCCTTCGAAATGATCACACTATCGGGTGAATTTGCCGAAATGTCCTTCGCAACAGCAAGAGCTTTCTGCACCACAGGCCTCTGCAAGATCTCATTCTCGTCCTCGCTGAGTGGGCTAGCATGATCCTCAACAACGTGGTTTACGAAGCCGAACTCTTTTCCCTCATCTGCGGACACAACACGCCCCGTAAGCGCCATATCCATAGCACGTACACGTCCGATCGTCCGTGCTAGACGTGGTAGAGCACCCGCCGCAGCAACTACACCTCGCTTCACCTCAGGCAGACTGAACTTGGCAGACTTGGAAGCAATCACCATATCCAGATTGGAGACAGCCTCCATACCACCACCAAATGCGATGCCGTTGACAGCGCCAATTACAGGCTTCTTCCCTGTTCTTCTGCTCAAGCCACCAAATCCACCAGCCGGGAACGGCAACCGTACACCCTCCTTTCCAGACTTGCGACTCGCATTGTGCCGATCCCATTCCTTCAGATCGGCTCCAGCAGAGAACGCTCGTCCGGCACCAGTGACTATGCAGCAGCGGAGGGACGGTTCATTATCGTACCAGGTTAGGAGATTGTGCATCTCGTGGTGGACTGTTGTGGGCATAGAATTGAGATGCCGAGGTCTGTTAAAGATGAGCAGCATCGTGTGTGGTTGAGGAAAGAGCATTTTGGCGTAAGACTGCGCTGGTGGAGGCTTAATGAAAGATTGGACGGAAGCCATCGTGATGTTTGTTACTGCTACGGGTTGCGGGCTGAAGTGTTCGCCAGGTGGAAACTGCTGTAGGTAGCAAAGTGCTTGTGTTTAGTGGACAGTGCTCTTGTGTACTTTTCTACAACTTTCGTGCTGCCAGGACTTGATGCTCAATTTCACAAAAAAAACCTGAAGTAACGATACGTTCAGCAGCGGAGAGGACAGTAAACCTGGGGCAGCGGACCTCGGCCCAGCGCCAGAAGCCAGCGGAGCTTTGAGCAGCTCAGCCGAGATCCAGCATGTCATGTAATCATGCGGTCATCAGGCACCCCGAGAGGCAAGTGTGGCGAGATTTGGTAAGCACGGAGGCTCGACTTCTCGCGAGTCTTCTTGCCTCCTTTTCATGTAATCGATTTCACTCGCATCGCTCTGGATAACCCACGAACCATCGGTGCTCGCAGAACTGCCTAAAGTGGCAAGTGCAAGCTTCCCAAGAGCTCCCTTGAGGTTGGCCACTGCAACCAGACGCGCCGAAACTTGCTGCTACAGCTTTGGTGTCTCTAGCCTGTGCGAGTGCTATCAGCAGATAGGGTTTGACCGCCGTCTGAGCCGTTCCAAACGACCCGGGCGGTCAGTCAACTCGCGACCTCGTCTGGACATTGTGCCTGAGCTAGGAAATAGGTGCCAACAGCCAAAGCTTAACGTTGATGGTCGAGAGGGCTTGGTCGTGCTGGGATCTTTGGTCGTGGCTGCTTGTCTCATGCTGTGAGAGGCTGCATGGCGGGACTGTAGCTGCTAGGGTTGCATCACGAAAATGCTTTCATTGGCACCAACCTCGTATGCAATCCGTTGTAGGAGTCCGGGAAAGATGATGGAATCCATCTGCTATCAACCATCCATTCGCCACGTTGCGGATACAGGGTCCTGCCGTAGTGGTGCAGCTGGCAGCCAAACGATCCTTCAGGTGTCCTTTTGCTCGCATCAAGATGCCGGTATCAGGTGCCCTTTTCAAGAGTCGCTGTCGCGCACGATTCTTGTCCCGTCCCAATCGCTCGCGATCGGCTTGTCCATCTTTTCATGTAGATAAGCAGGAGTATAGGCTGAGCCAAGGCTTAGCTATGACTCGTATGTAGAGATCTTCTTACTGACAGCAGATCATCCTACTCGCGTGTGTCTTTGATTCTATTAACTGCAGGTATGTATTAGCCTCATCTGTTGTACGTGGAGCAGAGCACGATGGTGGAGCGGTAATGACATGAGCCTATCCGCATGCACTATGTCTTCCCACGCCACACGCATCCATGTCCGGTGGTTGAACCGGTGTGGACTGTTGCGGACACTGGTATTGTGTCGCTTCTCGTGCATTCCACTAGATGATAAGAGCCTGGCCGTGGATGGTAAGCTCGCCCGCAGGTGGTATTTCGAAGCTTCGGTCGGTGATGGACAAAGCGAGATGATAAATGGAATGCCAACCCGTGTTAGTGCAGCTGCTGTAGCGTTAAGTGTGTACGAAGACACGACAGTGGCAGTAACGAGCATAGTGTTCTTGCTTGATCCGAATCTGTATGACCCAGCAGAGCATCGAGGAAGTGTAGTAGAGGTGATTGCGATGAGTGTTGGTGCGATGAAAAAGGATAATTGCGCCTGCTACGTGCTAGCAGCACCTGCATCGGCCCACCATGCTTATGCCATCGCCGCTATCCAGATAGGGCCCATCATGAAACATGGGCATGCTTATCAATTCTTCGATGACCTTTCGACTCTTGCAAATGGAGAGCGCTCGTGCAGATGTAGACACATGGCAGGAACGAAGCCATGCATGGGGGCCAGCGTGATCGAGGCCGTAAGAGTGACAGGCCAACCACCACCGGCTGTTTGCCTAGTGACGACAATTGGCACTCTAGAATGCTTACGCGAAAGGCTTCCACGTCTATTCCAAGGTTGGCTTGAGACAACCCATTCCAACCGAGCGGTGTGTATTGATGAATTACTCTGCGGTAAAGCGGGGGTAACCTTGTAACGGAAAAACTCTCACTTGTCTCGAAGAGCGACTTTGATCACAAATCTGCGCAAACCCAGCATTTCATGAAGCTTCCATGCCGTATAGACGCACATTCAAGCCGCTTTGGCCGTCTGTGCGCTGCATATTCTGCGCTCCGATTCGCAGCAGACTAAGGAGCAATGTCAGAAGCATGAGACTGTGCACCTGCAACAACGGCAGTTACGACCTGAATACAAGCTCCGGGAAAATCTGACTGAGTCCCCCACACATTGCGTCGTAAGGCTACCCGAGCCGACAGAAACGAGTATTTTGGAGATCGAAGTCGTGGTATTTCTCACCGAGGACTAAGTCGGGCCTATGCAAATCCTGTCGTCTGTAGAAAGCTGCGCGCTCTCACCACTCCATTGGGTACCAGGACCCCACGTGGATATGCGAATGAAGCCAGCTGATCCGTGATAGTGACGAATACTATCGTCGAGATGAATCGACTCCTGTTAGATAGTCATCAATTGAGTCTTCTTAGCTTGGACGCGAGTAGCAACTTGTTCTCGCAGATGAGGGCATGACTGTGATGACCACATCGCCACCAGAGTAGCAAGGTCCAGCATTCCCAGCACATATCAATCCGGCTGGGCAGAACAAGGGCTCTCTCGATCTTCCGTGATGATTCGCCCTTTGGGAGAAAACCACATTGCACAAGCGATGGGGCCATGCTGGCATCTGGTGCTGCAGAAGCCTCGAGGGGCCGGACGCGCTACCTGATCCCGCGGCTCGACGGAGTGGGCTTAGGCATTCTCAATCGTACGCTTCAGGGACTGGCGGTATGTGCTATTGAAGTAGGCAGCTTAGCCCTTCGCCAAGGCAGAGGATACGCTCGCAAGGATCGATTCGAGCAGAAAAGATTAGCCGCAAGCTGCAACTCGACATGGCCGGTGTGTTTGTCTGGCGCTCATTGAGTATGCGTCTTCCTTGCGGCCATCGAGCGACCCATACGCTTGACATCAGACGGGAAAGTCATTGCGTTCGCATGGGCTCCTCTCATGTCATGCGGCTACCGGTGGACTTCTAGGGGGCAGGCTATGGGATTAGTGACGCAAGCTTGAACACTTTGCTCGAGAGAACCACTGTAAGCGCTGCTTCCGGGGTCTGTTCATGAGTGACACATCATCGAGAAGCCGCAGTTGCATGACACTGCCATGCATTGCAGCATACTAAAAGCCGATGTCGAAATAGGCTACTGGAATATGAATGCGAGACAAGGTAAAATTGCCACTCGGTCCAATGGTCGACTTGTCCGACAGAGATCGAGATGTTCAAGGCAAACAGAATCCTCGGGCTCTAAAGTGGCAATACGATGGATCGGCGAAGAGTGGTGCCGTCTCAAGACGTTGGTGGTCACTACTATGAGAGGCAAAAGGATGTCGCGTGAAGAGTGCATCAGGTTAGCTCAGCCTTGTACGACGGCGTCTTCGCCTCCTTATAAGGCTTCGACTGTAAGGCTAAGGCAAAGTCTCAGGCCACCCAAGCACATCAATAATCTCATATTTGGAATCTCTGCAGCAACGCCACGTCTTCGTAGTATGTAATCTTTGGTCTTGGAGCGAGGCGAAAGATGTACGTGCGCTCGTACGAAAATGAGTAGAATTATGTCGAAGCTGCATACAAGCGTAGCTCAGGGTTTTCGCACGTCAGGACCGGGAGCTGGCATTATCAAATCTGTTCTGTAACCAGTCTATCATTGAATGGAAGTCTACCCTATGCTAGATAAGCATGAAGGAACGAATAGGAGCTTTCGACGCGCATCGTAGCTTGCGGAAGCTGATGCCGTAAGTCACATCCTTACCCCATCACCAGCGGAATACTTCCTGCCAGGTGTCCAGAATACAACCCATCAACAGTACGCGAATGGTGTTCCACACGAGTGGATCTCTGCCTTCGAAGTCTCGCGATGCGACCGCCACCTAGGCCTCGCCGATTATTGCTGCCTGCCAGAGGCGAGAGTGGTTGCATCCCCTGAGCCAGTCGGTGGTGCCCGCCTTAGCTGCCAGTCGTGCTAGGAGGCTCGTCCCAGTGCTTCAGCAACTGGCGTAGGGCTTGGGTCCATTCGGCTATACATGCATTGATAAACTTCCTGGCGTCGTCTGCGGTTGGCTGGCGATCTCCCCATGTGCTGCGCTTCGACGCAAGAGCTCTCGCATATTTGAGAACCAACTTTCTGTTGCAACGTCAGATGATATTTGCCAGCGCTTAGAGTCATCAGCTTACTCTTTCTCCATCTTCACCAAGACAAGCCAGCAGTAGTTCCAGCTTCGAACGCTGGCTGGGTCTGCCACGACCAATGCCTTTGCCTCGTCCAAGCATTCCGAGCTGAATGGGATCGTCTTCGTCAAGTTACGCAATTCGTTGAGCAGGTTATTTGAGTTGACATAGTGGGCCCAGGCAGTTGTCATCGGCTCTGTCACCTCCTCAGAATTCAGGTAGGCGAAGATCTTTTCGATCCGACGCAGTTCGGTAATGGTGTTGATTTTGTGTGTTCTCAGGGAATTGATCAGCTGGTCTTTGTTGTTCTGCAAGGCTGGTCAGTGGTGGCGCACGAACGAGGTGAGTGCACAAAGGAAATAGATAACATCAGTACGAAAAGAATGGGCAGGGAAGATATCAAAAACACTCAAGGTTGACACAAGAAATTACATAGGATGGAAGGAGGAATATGATCAGAAGCACACGCAGACAAAGGAAATATTACAAAAATGAACCCAGGACTGACTTGGCTCATGGATTTTGCTTGATCTGCAGGTGACTCGGAGGACATGAGCTGGTATTGCTGTGTTCCTTTGCTGCTGCTTTGGGCGGAGGAATGTCGTGACATTTCTGCTGTAATTAGGAAATCGAGGGAGGAGTAAGGGGTCTCAGTCTGTTTTCTGCGATTCTGATCTTGTAAATGAGAAGACTGATGCTGCTCTGCTGAAGTATTGCTAATGAGATGTGGTGACAATAAAGAGTCACTTTGATCGCTATATAGATACCCGACATCCTCTAATGATGTAGCAGCGCTGTAAGCGGTGTAAGGAGTTGGCGCCCGGTTCGATGGGTCTTCCCGAGCGGAATCTTTTCTGGGATCCATGGGACTGGGTATGACAAGTGTACAGCAACTGTAGTAATCAGATTTGCTGAAGAGTCAAAATGCAGTTGTGGGTCTGCTGAAGAATTGCATGTAGAACAAAAGGACATGGACGCCAAGTGGACCGATGCGAGGTTTGTGATATCGAAGCAGAAGTAGCTCGAGACTCAATTCGCAAGTGCCGTAATATGAATGGAGCACACACCGTCGTACTGTAGAGGGGTCGTTTATTATGTAATCGGCTCTTCACGAAAGGTGAATTGGCTAGTGGTCATGCAGGCGTTACCAGATACCTGAAGTAACCTGAAAGTGTGCCAATACTCCTCCCTTACGGCGATGTTATTCCTGACCCGCAAGGCGTGTAGCAGGCTGTAGCGTCAAATCCAAACCGGTAGTGAGGGATTTGCCGCGGCCTCCCACTCAGGCCTTTTGCTCACGATACTGACTTAAGCTGTGGGTCGACGATTTTCCGGTCCGTGCAGTGCCACGTGCGAGATGGCTCGACGACCGGGTTTGTCGACTGTCGTTGTAGCCTGGCGTGCGACGGAACGAGACAGTCTATCGCTGGCCATCACGCTTTTCTGCTTTGGGTCACGAGCTCAGGGCCATTTGGCGCATGGAATTGGAAATGGAGCCATAGCTATGGTAGTCAGGCATAGTTTATGAGCGGCAAAGCGGCGAACTTACGAGACTACCTCCAGAGGCTCATAAGCTTGTAGCTTCTTCAATCTCATGTAAGCTGCCAAGGCGGGCCAAAAGGTGCTGGCACTTTACCCGAAACGGATGAGGCTGAATAATGAACGTCCAAATTGGTCTCACTCCGCCTCAGACTTATCTGTATTGATTCTTGCACCGTCTCACATTCACTCAATCTGTCCATGAAGTTCATGTTCCAGATGAGCCAGGCAAGGTCTCCCTCAACACTCTTTCTCTTCCAGGTTAGAGTTACTTGTGCTTCGCAGCTGTCTGATCATTTCTCCGGCAAATGATCGAAGAACACTGAAACTTCGATGGTGTTCCCACACGAAGCTGTACACTGAAATTCCTGTGGGCCGGTTCTCCTCCATTGTCGACATGAATGCTTGTCTGAACATTGTTCTTGCAGCACGCATCGAGGCATATAGAAGACTCGCAGCTGCGCGACGATATTGGCACCTCAGCGACCTCCGGAAGAGAGACTTTGTTCGGCTCAGCCTCTGTCTCGCGGTTGTGTACCAGCTTCCTGAGAAAGTGACATCCTCTTACCGCAGGTACATATTGCAAGGTGTAAGGGTTGGAGTTTCCAGATCACAAGCTCGTTCACATTCATCGATAACTACCAGACCGTTGTTGATAGGTTGCATTGTCGTGTCCAGAAGAGCGTGTGTCGTAGCTGCCCGACGAAGCGTACGAGCTACCACCACTCGTCAACGGTTGCGATGCTGACAAATTCGGCCCGCCCCCTCCGCCACCGCTATACTGTCGATCATATCCGCCTTGACCGTTATGTGAGCCTTGAGATGTATTTGCGGGACTGCTTCTGCCACTGGTGCTCCCTTGTAAGCGAGCGCGTAGTCGGTCCCTGGGATTGCCCGTCGGTGGAGGTGTAGCTGAAGGTTGTATGTTCTGGTAGCTTCCAACTCTTTGACTCGGTAATGGTCTCGCTTGAGATTGATAAGAGTCTGATCCACTCTGACGCCCCATCGTGTCGAATGGTTTCAAGCCCTGAGTAGTCGGCCTAGCAGCCCGTAGACTTTGTGCTTGTGGTGGAGGTGGAGGTTGCGCAGGGCCAGAGTCCCACAGATCACTCAAACCTCCTCTTCCCGCCGAGTTCCCTCGACTATGCGGCATGGCTCCGTTGCCGCCGTAGGTGTTATTATACTGGCCGAATTGTGGTTGTTGTGCAGGCATCGAGACAGGTTTCTTAGGGTCCGGTGGGAGCCACTCAGGGAATGGTCTTCCTTTCTCGGTGTAGTATGCTCGCAGGACATTTGATACATGCGAGCAGTCTTCGTTGTCGGGGTCGTCCTCTTCATTGTCCTTAGTCAATGCTTTCCTCAATGCGCCAATTCTGGAAGAAAATGTGCTTGTCCACGTCGAACCTGACTGCGTCTGAGCTGGGGTCTGCTGGTATTGCTGATATTGTGGTTGATATTGGCCATATTGAGGCGCGGAGTTTTGAGAACTGCCACTGCCAAAGTAGGATGTAATGTACGACGCCATGCTGGCCGGCAGGACTCGCGCTCACGGGCGCTTTAACGAGAGGGACCTTTACAGTCTCGGTACGCAGGGATTTGAATTACAGCTGGTCGAAGATTCCTTTCGCGATACAGCTTTGTTGCTTGGAACGCAAGCCTCTTCCAGAGCCGGTACGGGCGTGTGTCGACGCCGTGGGCGACCAACTATTGCAGCAGCGTGGATCACCAAAAGCCGACGCGCAGTGATAAGACGGTTCGAGCCGATGAATGGCGGGCGAGGCGGGACGAAGGACAATGATGATCATCACGTGGCCAGACCTGCCCTTTCCCACTTCTGGTCTCCATGGGTCCTTACGATGCTACGCCACAATAAAATGCAACGGAGATAATGACATGATCCATATCAGCAGGTAGGTGGCAGCTTTAGTAATACTCCGAGATACACGTTGCGTTCTGTCATGATATATGCTTCAGAAACATCGCCTAGTCACAACCCTTGAACTTCAGAAGTCAAGGCGAATAAATGTTACGCTCACTGCTACGCGACGCCGACCTTTGATGAATCGACGTTCGTCCATAGGAGCACGCTAGACTTTGAAGTCGTTCTTCTCAGCTCATTGTGTTCTTCGTGCTTAAGACGGACATTGGTCGGGTCTCAGGACTGTGTTGCAGCGATAAGCAGGTGAGGTTGCGTTCTCCTGTCTGACCGAGATACGGATCCCTATCTTTTTGGTTCGCCCAAGATGCGGATCGCCATCCTTCAATACTCTCCCACCCTTCCCACACCGTCAACGTCGAAGAACAATGTCAGCATCGCCGCAAATTTCTCCCGAGCCGAGTCACTTCTCATGCGTGAAGAACGATCGGGCACCCTCAGCAACATTGACCTTTTGGTACTCCCTGAACTCGCTTTCACAGGTTACAACCATCCGTCTCTGTCAGCAATAGCACCATACCTCGAACCGACAGCTGATGGGCCTTCCACACGATGGGCTATCCGAACAGCCACGCGTCTGAAGTGCACTGTTGCGGTCGGCTACCCAGAGGCTGCTACACCCACCAGTCCGAATGGCGAGGGTGGCGGGAACTGGAACACAGCCTACGATGCCCAGATCACTGCCGATAAGTCCACTGTGGCACACAATTCTCTTGTCTTCGTGGACGCCGAAGGTCAGGTCGTGGCTCATCATCGCAAGCACTTTCTTTACTTCACTGATGACAACTGGGCCACAGAAGGAACAAGCTTCTACTCTGGTGTCATACCGATCGGAAACGGCGGTAAAAGAGTCAAAGCTGCAGCAGGTATATGCATGGACATCAATCCGTACAAGTTCGAGGCGCCATGGAGTGCGTATGAGTTCGCGAACCATTGTCGAACAGCGAAAGCCAAGATCGTGGTCGTGAGTATGGCTTGGCTGACAAGACTAACTCCATCTGAGCTCCTTGAAGAAGCCATGAGACCTGATATGGACACTCTTGGGTACTGGATCGAGAGGTTCCGTCCTCTACTCGAGGCTGCTGGACCTCAAGAGGAAGTCATTGTGGTGTTCGCCAATCGGACAGGTGAAGAGGGACATGGTGGAGAAAAGGTCGGCGCGGTCAGGTACGCAGGTAGCAGTGCTGTCATGGGACTGAGGAAAGCGGACGAGGCTGGCAGTGTGCATGTGAAGATCTGGGATGTGATGGGACGGGCACAAGATGGCTTGTTGATTGTGGACACCACACAGCCTGCCAAGTTCGGCGTAAAGAGGAAAGCACAAACAGAGGAAGACCTGGCGGACGAAGAACTTGAGCAACGGGCGGCAGTGAAGACAAAAGTCGAAGCACGTTGAAAATCGCCGCTCATATCTATTCCATCAGACTAAGACCGCCCTCGTCACGTCCTTTAAGCGAAAGATCGGCAGTTGCAATTCAACAGTCTCCAGAGACAGTGCTTGCGTATGTGCTCCCCAAATCTAAGGACGATGGAGAAACAGCTAAGACGATCCAAGTGATAGATCATACACAGTGTTCCTGAAGAAGGTCAGAGAAGACGGATTGACAGCTCCCAAAATCACACTGAGGCCTCAAGATGTCTCAGACAGTGTGCTTTGGCGGGTGACAGTCCGTTGCTGGTACAAGACTGTGCATGATAGTGCGTGCCATGGGCCAGAACTCGGCTATTCGACGTCGTCATGAACGTGCTTTATCTGGAAAGCGAACTATGACAGCCGCTGTCATTACGATCCGAACGTGTTTCATACAAACAGCACACATTATAACAGTGCCAATGGTGCATCTACCTTCTACCAGAGGAGAGTCGGAAGATCAAATGGTTGGTGGAGGTATATCGGTGGTATTAGTGCCGCTATTCAAGAATTACAGATACTTGCTTGGGGTCTAGATTGAAGTCAACATCACGATGGTGGTCTCTGCAGGTCCGTCAGCTCATCCATCGCAGATGGGTTATCATTAAATGTCGCTCAAGGTTATAGTGCCCCTTGCTCCGTACTATGAAAGTGGCCGAAGCATCAAACCACTTTTGGTACCGTCATGGTCACTGACAGTTCTCACCGAACTCTCCGTTACCTCTTCGTCTTTCTAACAGCTTTTTGGGCGAATTGCAAGCTCCTTACATTCAAATCTCACTTCCTCGCAACACTAACCCACGCCTCAAATTTTAGACCTCCGTACATCTTCTTCTCCTCCTCCATAGCCCACATCACAGCCTCGTTCCACCGTGCACTCTCTTCCTCGCTCCATCCCCTTGTACTGCCTGCCGCAACACTAGTACTGATCATAAACTGCTGCAGCCCCTCCCATTTCTCCTTGTCCTCTCCAGAGTCGGCAACGATGTGGTCCATCTGCCACGTCTCGATCTTCTCACGGTCGAACCCTGCTTCGACTAGTTGATCTGGCACAACTTCACGCTGGAAGTACTGCGGTCCGTTCACGGATACTGCATTCTTGGCAGCGTAGCCTGAACCCTTGATGTGGTCTTGAGCCACGGCGAGGAGTTGTTGAACTGCGTAGCGCTTCCAGAGGAGGACGGACGCTGTACCTTCGGGTTTTAGGGTGCGACGGGTCTCGGAGAGCGATTTGACGGCATTTGTGATGGTGAAGAGGGAGAAGTTCGAGATGCTGTGGGTGAAGTGGGAGTCCGGGTAGGATGAGAGGTCATCTGAGTTGCAGATGTTCGTGGTGACGTTGTTCCAAGCTGGGTTGGAGGGTGTTTGGGTGGCTTTGATCTTGTTGAGGGTTTCGATCATGCCTGGCGCGTAGTCTGTTGCGATGATGGTTGGACTCGTACCTGTTGTTGCAGCTTGTTGGACGAGGATCTGAGTTGCTGTGCCTGGCCCGGAGGCATTGTCGTGGATGATGGATGATGATGTAATCTTCAGCTTGGGGCCGTAGCTATCGAGGAATTCGACGAAGATGTCTTGGGTGGTGTTGCCGGTGAGCTTATCGTATTTTGGTGCCAGCTCGGCGAAATACTGCTGTTTACGTTCTTCATTCATCGTGGTACGAGTGTAAAGTGATGCGCCTCTGGTTGTGCGAAATGCTGCTCAAGTGTCAGACTGGTCTACAAAGGATGGCTGAACATCTTACGTGGTCTTGAATTGCCTCTTATAGTTTCAGGCGGCCGGCCAAGACCATCATTCGTCGTGGGGCTGGATCGTACAACAGACGATCATGTAAGCCGACTTTCGGCAGAGTAAGGCAACCATGCAAGGATTCGGGCGCTCGGCATTAGTCGGCCGAAGTTTGCTTTGGTTCGCCGCTCATCCTTCCGGGGGTTATTTTCAGGGCGACAACCGAGTTGGATCATGGTTTCGTCGTCGGGAGCACAAGGGTCTTCAAGAAAGAAGAATTGCTCCAAAAGCAGTGATGTTAGAATGTTGCTCAAGCCAAGAGCTGGAACATTCATTCAATTCGTCCATCCATCCACGAAGTGCACCCCAAGGCGTAAAAGCTATGCTTACCCTCGGGCGACATTTGACATTGCAGCCATAGATTGTTTTCCTCGATATCATGGCCGGGAATAAGTAGCTGCAGTGGGGGATATAGAAGAGGATGTTGAGGATGTGGTAGCGGACGTCTCCGCCCTTCGTGGGTTGTTCGTCATCGGCGACCGTGACTCTCGTTATTCAGGCTGGCGCTGGCTCTGGTTCCTCATCCGGCACATTCTCCCCATTCTCGATTGCTTTGTCTCGCTTCTGCTTTTGTCGTTCCCGCTTCTTGTCGAGCAAACGATTCAGCCTCTTGGCAACATTAAAGACACCTCCTGTGCCAGTACCACAAGCTGCGCAAGAAGGATCTTTCCTGTAACGCTTCAGCGCGCATGCTTCACAAAAGTAATGGTTGCATTTTGTCACGATGGGATTGCTGTAGGCCTTCTTGCAAATTATGCATGCGAATGGAATGCTCTCCAGTAACTTCTCATCGTCCTCGTCCAGGTCGGCATTCTTAGCATTTCTATCAGCAGATGCGACTGTCCGCCCGGTCAACTTCTTGCCCTTGGTATCCACTTCCCAATCTCGATCCAGCTGCCAGCCCTGCTTGTAGTCTTCTCTTGCATGCAAGAACTTGCACGAGTCGCCAAAGCCACAGAAGCCTGTTTGTTTGTAGTCTTTGCACACGTCAGGCGCAAAGTCGGTCACTGTGATGGTCCGAACGTTCGAATTCAGCTTCTGCGGTCCGACGTTGGTCTGCCGTTCTGGGTTCTTCTGAATGTACGATTGGTAATTGGCGGTACCCTTGTATGTCCCATCCGGTGCAGATTTCGCAGCATCGTCTCCTGGCCTTTTCACATGGCTCTTGTCGTGCTCATCCTCAAACCAATTCGACCGCATTGTGGCGTTGTCTGAATTAGACTGTCGCGCAACTGCGGATGCACCGGTAGGTACTAGGTGCTCTTCCTGTCGTCTTGGCGCTTCTCCGGTCGAGGCAGCTACTACACCAGCGTTCTTCCTTCTTCTCTTGATCTGCCTGCCATTTTCATCTTCCGACGACTCAAAGCCCGAGTCTGAATCTGAGGCTGGGGGCGGTGTGACTTGGCGCTTTCGTGCTGTCGATTTCGCCGCCCTCTTCTTGAAGGTCACTGTGGGTGTTGTGTCGATGTCGGCCATAGCGGTGGTCCAAGCGGTCGATTGGGAAAAGATACAACATTGCTAAGACTGTCGATGGTGACCCAAAAGTTGGCCTCCATGGCTCATGGAACGGCTCAACCTCGGCAACAGCCAGTGCTACGTCAGCCCAATCCAGTAGCTTCGGCGTACCTGCATTGCTAGTGTGCTTCGGGTCCCGCACCCACTCTGACTGCGCTGTTCGTGCTTGCCTCGCTTACACCAGCCGCGAAACACCGCATCGACACCCACGTCCCTCCTTCACATATTTCGGGTCTCATGCTGCATACTGCGTCAGATGAGTGATGAAGGCAGCTCGAAGGAGCTGTCAGCCACCGCTCATGGCTCTGATATCTTCACAGAGGGCGCGAGGCATCGCCCTAATGCTCGGCACAGAGCAGTTGCTTTCAAGGTGTCACATATCCTTGTATCTTTGTTCTTCGTCTGGCTGTTCATCGTCCACGTAATAGGCCTATTTCTCTTCACCAAGGGTTTCCTTCTTACGCGACTTGTGCTCGAGGACAGATCATCTTGCGATATACTACCTAATGGCTTACCTGCCCCAGACATCTCAGATGGATGCTGGCATCCGAGAACATTCAAGAAAGCTGTTGTCATAATCATAGATGCTTTACGGTACGACTTTACTGTACCCTCCGCGTCGGCTGAGGCAGGTTCACAACCAAAATACTACCACAATAATCTACCCTTCTTGTACAATACTGCTATTGAGCATCCGGAAAAGGCCTTTCTGTTGCCATTCATAGCTGACCCTCCGACGAGTACATTGCAGAGGCTAAAGGGCTTGACAGCTGGGAATCTGCCTACCTTTATCGATATTGGCTCGAACTTTGCTGGCCAGGCAACGGAAGAAGATAACATTCTTGTACAGCTCAAGGATCAAGGCAAGACAATCGTGCATCTGGGTGACGATACCTGGCACTCTCTCTTTCCAGGTTATTTTGACCAGAATCTCACGCATGCCTATGACTCTTTCAACGTATGGGACTTGCACACTGTGGATAATGGCGTGATCGAGCATATCTTCCCACTTCTGGACAATCAAAACTCACCGCACTGGGACATCGTCTTTGCTCATTTCCTGGGCGTCGACCATGCCGGTCACCGCTATGGTCCCGAGCATCCTGCCATGGCCGAGAAGCTTCGCCAGATGAATGACGTGCTCGAACGTCTTACGCAACAGATCGGCGACGACACTGTACTAGTCGTCATGGGGGATCATGGTATGGACTCGAAAGGAGACCATGGCGGCGAATCTGATGATGAGGTCGAAGCAACGCTATGGATGTACTCGAATAGGCCGCGATTCGGTCGCCTCACAAAGAACGACATCCGACCGCCAGCCACCGCCAAGGAACGCCCTGTCGAGCAAATCGACCTCGTTTCAACGCTCTCTTTGCTGCTTGGTTTACCGGTGCCGTTCAACAACCTTGGCACGCCTATCGCAGAAGCTTTCGTGAGGAATACTCCTGCGACACAAAGGGATCAGGAGAACTTGGCCGAGGTCAACCTACTGGTCTTCGAGCAAATGAAGCGCTATCAGTCAAAGTATGCGGAAGCGAGGGACTTTACAGAGGATGAAAGCATAGCATCACTTCGCACTCAATTGGGACTAGAATCAACCCGTGGACAAGACGCTAACACGGCTTTTTCTCAGTGGCATGCCCAGACTGTGACGATGTACCGGCAACTATGGGCCAACTTCAATCTGCAAGATATGGCTATAGGTGTTGGCATCCTCTTATCGGGACTCACCGCACTTCTGCTTGTTGCGGAACTTGCAACGTCAGAATGCGAGAAGGACCTTTTACCTATATTGAGATACACTGCCATTGGCACGGCGGTGGGCGTTGCAGCTGCTGCTCCCGGACTCGTGCTCCATCCGACCCTTACTCAGATTCTGTCGACCACTGGGCTTCTTGCGCTTGCCGCAGGAGGGAGTGTTGCGGGCGCAATCGCGAGCAGAATTGCAAGGCTCTCAAACCTACGGTCAATAATGCGACCCTCGGCTTGGACATGTCTGGCTTTCTTTTTCACCATTTCTCAGGCAGCTGGATTTGCCTCGAACTCTTACACCATACACGAAGACACAATTCTTACCTTCTTACTCGGCACCTTCAGCGCATTTAGTTTGCTTTCTTCCCTTCGGCAGAAATCGGGTCCAGATCGTGTACTGGGTGTCTACCATTCCGTACTGTTCATGGCCCTGACTCGGGCTGCCTCAGTCTCTCGACTCTGCAGAGAAGAGCAGATGCCTGGCTGCAGATCTACGTTCTATGCATCACAAACATCGTCTACCTCGGCGCCTTGGCAGCTTCTGATTCCTTCTATTGTGTCATTCTTGTTGCCAGAAATCATCAAGGCTTTCTACAAGGGTACGGCTTCATACGTTGGGTCGGCCGGCTTCTGGATTGGCCTCTGTTTCAGAGCTGGTCTAATGCTGACCGCACTGTATTGGATCACTGATGCTGCAGACAATGGCGATTGGCTGGCTGATACACTCTCGTCAGTTACGCTCAAGACCATCAGCATCACCATTGCTCGGTGTGTTTTCGCAGTTGCAGTGCCTGTCGGATTTAGCACATTCGTCTGGTCAAAGCCCTGCGTCGACATCAGTATCCTTGACCTACCATCTCCGACCGCTTCTGGTGAAGCAAAGCCTCAGATAACAGTCCTCGGGTATGCTAATGCTTTTGGTAGCCGGTACTTCCTGCTCATCCCCGCATTTGTGCTTTCCATAATTCTACTGCTACCTCCGATGGGTCAGTACGCTCTAGCCATTTGTACTTGGCAAATTCTTTGCCTGCTCGAGATATTGGACACCAACGGCCTCACTGTCACGCGTGTTGCACAACCCTACATTGGCCCCGTAGTCCTAGCCATGCTCGGGTCATATCACTTCTTCAAAACCGGTCACCAAGCTGTTCTCAGCTCCATTCAGTGGAACGCGGCGTTTGTTCCTCTGAGGACAATACGTTATCCGTGGTCGCCGCTTCTGATACTCTTGAACAACTTCGGACCACAGATCCTCTGTGCCGTGGCAGTACCATTGACTGTACTGTGGAAGCGACCGATTTCGAAACAGGGACTCAAGGGCTACTGGAGCGATATCATGCAAGCTTGCATGGCACATTTGCTCTATTACGCCACGATTCAAGCAGCAACGACGATATGGGCAGGGCATCTACGACGACATTTGATGCTTTATCGAGTCTTCATGCCACGCTTTCTAATGGGAAGTGTAATTCTCCTGGTGGTTGACCTGATGCTTGTTGTGGTTGCCTTGGGCGGCAGTCGTGTGACTGGGTCGAGCATTGCGGAGATCTTCGGTCACTGATCGGCGTCCGTTTGCAATTACCACCAACCAACCATAGGCCGATGAAACCCAAAGCTTCCACGGCATAGTGAAGAAAGACCGCGGAACTCATGGGGCGGTCTTGCCGGATCACAAGTATCGAGCATGCCATTCGTGTAGGTACACCGATGGATATTACACAGCTCTCACAAGGCCATACTTGGCGATGAGCTTCATGTCATATGCTCGTGTACACCGCTTGTCAGAACGCTAGCTTGTCATACGCCATCCATCAAGACCTGGACCGCAAGCTCTGTTGGAGAAGCTGCATAAGTAGTATTCAATCCTTGAGGCATGTTGAATGCCCAATCACCCGAAACAGAACAAGCCGACGAGCAAGCGAGTTCCCACTTCATCAAATTACAGCAAATTTTCCGTTCCGATCGATCCGAGTCCCGATGACACTGCCTGTCCTTGGACCATCGTCTGTGGAGGGGTCAGCGACCAATCAGTTTGGCCAAATACGGCTCACCTTTACTGCAATTATGCCGGCCCGGGATGACGAGACATATCCTTCTTGATCTTGAGAACCGACCAAGGGCTGTTGTCTTTCTCGCTGCTCGCATCCATGGCTCCAATCGATGGAGCATGATCAACTTGGACCCAACCGTCTTCGATCTCAGCTGCGGCTGCAAGAGCAGGGCTATGAAGAACAGCTGCAAGACCATCAACGTATGCTTGGAAGGTAGCTCCCTTGCTTATGCGACTGTATTCAAGCTCTTGGTCTTCGGCAACGGCCGCGCCCGCTACCACTGCGTCTGTGGTTTGGTGTGATCCAACATGTTGGAGGTCTGCGTTACGCGGTTGCTCAGACGGGGTAACGAGGGGGCTAGTAGTCGTGGCCGTGTGGGAGGCAGACATGGCGATACACGGCTGTCTAAGACGATTTTCTGCAGAAGTGGCTCGAGATTGGCGCGCACAGTGACTGACAGCACTGATATGATCATGCAAGCAGGATAGCTGTAGATATGGCAGAGGCTTGGCCGACCGCTCTGGTATCTGGATATAGTTAGTTACTGTTAATGTGACCTGGCTGCCACGTTTGACGCAGCTTACTATTCACTGCAGGCCACTTTTCGTTCTTAGCTATTAGGAATGACACGAATGGGCGCCGGATGCTTCTTTAACGTACAACTGATGCCCGGATTATGCCAAGCAGCGCTGGTCGTCAAGGTAGGGATCGGAGCCAATCAGAAAACTGTGTCACATCACTGTCTACTAGTACTACTAGCATATTTGCCTGTGGGACACAAAAAAGTGTCCCATCGCTCAACCTGACATCTTTGAACGGAGGATGCTGACGTTTCATTGGCGCGGGCGGTCAAAAGGCAAAGCAGGTCCCGCTGAAGGCACCCACCTCCACCCTTCCTTGTGTTTCCGTTGGCGCACGCACATCACGATTAGCGCACATGTAACTCCAAAGCTGTGTCGGCCACTAAATCATGTCCACATATCATCAGACGCCTCTATCACCGGCTGTATCATATGTTAACCACTGGTTCGATACAACTATGCAAACCCACCGCCAGAATCTCATCCAGTATCTATCGAAATCGTCATAAGGTCATGGTCATCCTGCGCTGCCACTGCTAGAACCAAAGCTGATGCATAAGTGCCTGGCTTGAAAACCAGCGATGACGCAGGACTTGCACGCAGCAATATAACCACTACAAGGCAGATCCCCGGACCCTCCCTCTCCCTGTATCAGATAAGCGCGCCTTCCACCTGCATTAGCTCACTGCAGATACGGTGCATCTGACTCGTGCGTACGTTTGCACTCTCAATTTGATTCGGCCTCACTTTGGACAACCCCAAAAGCCCCGATGGAGCTGCATGGTTGTATCATGTGCTAACGCGATTTGCTTGGGAGTGGGGCCTGGAATTCGGGCTTGGCTGCGCAGGCTCCTGCTCAACCTGATAGGTGAGCGCAAAGAATTAGACTCTGTGAGCTCGGGTACACGGTTGATGGAACAAGTCTCCAAGGTCATATTGTGGCATCTTGCGAGGATGCTCAAGGAGAGCGAAGTAAGGCTCGTTCGCAGGAAGATGTCAAGACCCGGTTGTGTGAATGCCTGAGGCATCAAATGCAGCGGAACCAGATATTGCAGGGGAATCAGGACTTTCAGGAGCCTACGTCGGTCTTGCACAGGGTGCGCAGTGCCTACTGCTATCAGCTTGTTGTAATTGGCATAGGTATCTGCTTCTATTGATTGACAATTGTCGATGCACTTCTTCTCAACCATGACTGCCAAGCCTCGTGGAGCCTCCTCATCTCGTTACAAGGTGAGTCGCTGTGGTTACATGCATTGCTGCGATCTGAGCGCACTGGAGAGATGGGTCGTCTCGGTCATTGCCGCGGAGTGCGGATGCACTTGTTTGATTCATCAAGGGGTTAAACCAAATTATGATATTCTGAGACTCTCGGATAGGATGTCCATTACCAAGACTTCAATTGCTGTAAACGTTAGGTTTCTGAACAATGCTGGGACTGACCAGAACAACGAAGCAAAGCTAGATGCGGTCTGTACCGAGAAGATAGATCGGCCGCCTAGCAGTAATAGATGCCTGCAAGATTAGACAATATCTTGCTACCACGAAATTTAACTCCTTCCATAACCAGTCTGTAGCTGGCTAGGCCATAGAGACATCGGAGTCGATCTTCAAGGTCCCAGACCTGGACGTAAACACTTGGCCAGTGTCAAGCAGCATAGTAGCTTCCAACGAGGAAATCGCAGCTCTTGTAGTCTTCCATAATGTGATGCAGATGGCACCACGGAGGCGCTCCATGCTACAATTATTTCCTCAGGCTGGATGCCAGTTTGTCAAGTGAATCCGGTTCACTGCGTTCTGAAGTGATCGCAGAGTCACCTTGTCGATATCCCTTGTGTGAGGCAAGGCAGCGTCAATAGAACCGTCAGTATCATGGATGATCCTAATTGTGCCGAGATTAGAGCAGCCCTGTTCTCCTAGCTCAGAGTCCTCGGGCCAATCTAAGTTGTTGTCCATCGTCCGTTGGTAAATGCCTATCGCCCAGCGTCTCAGACGGAGAGCCAAGGGCAGAGTTTCGCCGTCCCTATGACAGTGCAGAGGCAAGAAACAGAGGCGATTCGTTTCTTCGTTACCTGGAGGGTCGCACCCTTGCAACAGGACTGTGTGGATCTGTAGGCCTGTGTTGGTTACCGCATAGGATGGCCTTGGGATGATGGATTTGAAAGGACGAATGTTTGAAGAATGTATGAAGCACGATGGCGAGGCAGCGAGAGGACTGGAGAAACCGTGGAGCTCAGAGGCACTGTTGCTGCTCCATGCGAAGATCGTTTCATCGTCGGATCTCTGGAGGATCTCGAGCTGAAGCCGTCGAAAAGCCCGCGGACCACCCTCACCGTACAGTAAGGGCATGTTCACTTCAAAGAGACCCATGAGGCTGTAAGCCATATCTTCAGACCTTGTACATGTCCGCCTCCCCGCCCACGACATTTTTGTTGCAATGCTTTCTCGTTGTATCACAATAGCATTGGGCTGAGCGATTCCTGTAATGTTAGACACAAGGTCGTTCAGGGTCATCCTGCTGCCGAACATGCGCCAGGCGCTGTCGACGAAGATGACCAGATGAGGTGCAATGAGTTCCTGCAGGGTCCATCCACGAGTGAACCACGTGCTTCTCGTCAGCTGCGCAGACGTTTGAACGCTGCAGTGGCAAGGATTGTCGTCGTGGCCCTTAGCTTCTACCAGGTCTTGGTAGGCTTGTACCTCCTCAGGCAGACAGCAAACGTCGTTGAGATGTACAAAGCATATTTTTGCATTCCTGTACCAGTTGTACATGGAGTTGATCGCCTCCGATAACTCGACGCTGCTGTTTTTATTGATACAACAGGTATCGATCCATATCCACGCGAAGCCATTTTCTCGAACAAGGCTGCAACATCGTCTGACCTTGTCCCAGCCAGCGGCCTGGAGGTTTCTCTGCTCCGTCACTGTTTCGAAGGTGACCTCCTCTTGCTCCCACCTGTGCGACAGAATGGCATATTCAGGTATATCGTGTTCGAAGAACTCATGAAGTTCAACGGTCCCTGTGTTGAGCAAGCGCATTGTGAAGAGTTTGGAGATTGCTATGTACAATCGTGAATGACGAGCAGAGAACGATCTGTGTTCCGGAAGGTACTCAACGTCCATGGATATTGTTGCCTAGGGCAAGCGAGGCCCTCAAGTTCTCATAACCCGATTTATGAAGTATGAGAAAGAGTGTTAGCCTTGATCAAGACAAAAGCTGAGGGGTTGCAACATTCAGACTGATCAGAGAGCGAAGGTCGTCAGCCTAATACTAGATCTCCTCCAAGGCGCCTGGCATGACTAAAGCTGGCATCTGAAGGAGTGATTCGCCCACGAAAAGGCAAAAGGCGCATAAGCATCGCCACGAAATGGAGGCGCCTCCTCCCGCGAAGATGTTAAGTCATTGGTACAAGCTCGTGGAGTGCGGAGGACTTGACTTATGGCCTGTTTGTATGTCAGACTACTAGTAGACTGGATCGAACCAAGCGTGGGGTGCGGTCGGGGTTTTAGTACTTGCAACATTTCAGGTACGGCTGAGTCATCTATGAGGTCAAGCATTTAAGCTACTAACCTCCACTATCAATTAAGTACTTTCGTCGCCATTGCGTACGTGTCCAAGGTCCCGAGACTCCTCGACGATGGCTGATGAAGACGGATCAACTCGATTCGAGAAGAGTCAATGGGCACTGCGAAGCCTATAACATCTGGATAGGTCAATTTGCTTTGTATGAGGAATGCTGAAGAAGAGTTTCAAGCCAGCTTGGTGCTGATAGAGCTCGGTGCTCAATACCAACGCGACGCACCAATATTGCAAATAGCCGTAACACAGAAGCACTGCCGATCAACATGAAAGGTAGTTCGTCAGAACGCACGAATGACCAATGGCTCTGCTGATGAGGTAGGGCTAGAGTAAGTTGTACAGGGCAAATGCCGCACAGCATAAAATCTCTACATGTGACCGCGGCCGTAACTGAGGAAGGAGCGAGAATAGGAACGTTCAGATGGTGCTGTGCCAAGGAGGCTGCAGCCGACGGAATCACTGTCGCAAGAATTCTTTGATGCTCGATGCGCTCTGGGCAAATATGACGTATATTATTGCCATGGCGGTTAACGCTGTGATTAAGGCTTGCGGTTGTTACCTGCAGTGCTTCTACATAGGTAGACCTGAACTCCTGAAAAGGACCGCTGCACCGAGCGTCTAGGAAGGAACGCAGAACCATCCCAGTCACCGCAACACCGTGTGCGGACTTATCCACAACTGTATCAGCCCAGTGCAAGTGCCCCTCTAATAATGCATGTCGTCGACAGGTGCAGGGCACGAGCATCGGAAGCCCAATAGTCGCATGACCACGATTCGTATGTCCGCCGCATCATGCCTCCCCATACTCATCGGATCAACTGCCGATCATGCACTGGATCGTAGTGTCCTTCGACCTTCTAAGTCATGGCACTATCGACCTTGTCCACATTGCCAGCATTGAAGCCAGTATTCTCACCGCCAGGGACGCCTCCCATGTTGGTGTTTGTAGGATCTTCCATCTCGTGGACATCAACACTGGTATCATAATCATCAAACTGTAGACCGGCTTCCTTGCACCTTCCCATCCATTTCGCGGTTTCCGCCCACGCACGCTGAGCACTGTCCCGCAGGCTCTCGTTGCGCCTTGTCAGTTCTTGCTGAGTAATTTCGAAGACACTTCTTTCGTTGTCAAAACCTTGGATTCTAGCCTGCAGGTCTTGAATGTATTTAATTGCGCCTGTGAGGATTGCGCCTTTGTTCTTGTCCGAGTTTGTAGGAATCAGCTTCGCCAGATTTTCTATCCCTTCGTTGATTACTTCTCGACGTCTTCTTTCCACTGTCATGCATGTTAGTGATACTCTCCCGGTCATCGCGTTTGGAGTTTGCCATACCTTCTTTGTGGTTGTCTTTCCTCTGTTGGTGCCAAGCCGGAGAACCAACCTGCGGCTTGCCTTGCTGGTTTTGCCGAGCATCGAGTATGCCAATACCGCCAGGACTCATCTGGTGTTGTGGCGCATGCTGCTGCATATGCGCTGCAGGATCTTCGAAGCCGCCCTGCATAGCAGCGTGGTCGAAGGCATTCGGCTCAGGGTACGAGGACTGCTGCTGCTGTTGCAAGGCAGCTTGTGCAGTACGCGATGTCTCGTCTTGAGGAGGGACGCTGTCTGTAATACCTTGCAGCAGAGAAGCATACATGGCGTCTGTCACGGCGCTGTCGCCATTGGTCGCGGGTGGTTTCATATTGCGGCCTTCTTGTTCGCTCCCACCTCTCTTTCGTTTATTACTGTTAGGACTCGGAGGATTATTTGTAGCCATGATATTAGTGACAGAATCGTGGTAACTCCACTGGTTCGCAGACTCGGTTATGCCTTGCGACGCGTCGCACTTTCACTTGGGATCGCTTTCACCCAAAAGAGCGTGAAATAGTGTTTGCTCGCGTCAGTGGTGGTAGCCTATGTGATCTGATTAGCATGGTGCAGAGGCGCAAGGTCAAGATAATGCATTGAGGCATGGGTGCAGGAAGGTGGCATGATGTGCGAAGGCGGCAGACTGGCTCATCTTCTATACTTGATGCAAGCCCACCTAAATCTTCGAGATGGTGCATAACGCGTCAAGGTCATGCAGCCATCAAGTGTTCAGATGACTTGCCATCAACCTCAATCTTGATCACGGGTTCATCACGTGGTGCACTCACCTTTATTGTCACGAGATTGTGATATTGAAGCGGAGGTGGATCAAGTCAGGTGAGAAGATTGACATCTTGTCAACGGCACTCGACTGTTACGGTAAGCCAAATGAGCTGTAAGCGCAGCCTGTGCTCCAAGCTCATTAAAGCCAAGTCGGCAGGAAATTGGCCCGTTCGGGATGTTGCCAAAGGTTGGAACTTTCGCTTCTTCGCCATTACATCGAAGCACACTGGGCTCGAGGGAACGGCGGTCCTACGGGCTGCATTTCTCCATGGAGCCTACCTGGACCACATAGTGTCGACAAGTGCTGCCTTTGAATTGGTGGCAGCATGATGGCGTCAACATCGACTTCGCTCAAGCACATGGCAGGCTGTCCCGACCTATACTTTACTCCCACGCTACCGGAGTGCTTCAAGAGTTTGCCCAAACTACGCAGCTAGCTTGCATAACTGGGCATGGCAAGTGTTCGACGAGTTGTCTGAATGGTCGCGACGCGAACGAGCCGAACCAGCCTGGTAAGGTAGGTGCGGAAGTACGAGGCATCGACAAGAAGCTGAAACAAGCCAATCAGTCTAAATGAACATTATTGATGGAGCATGATAGCAATCGCTTAGGCGTGAAGCAAATCGAATCTGTCGTGATTGCCTGAATGTTCTAATCCTCCACAGCTTGCTGCAATTTGTTCCTGATATATTGAGCGACTCACTCCTGGTGTATCCCTCAAGATCTGCTACTAGTCCTCAATTCTTCCCGATGCCTGAACATGACTTCTTCGAAGCGCGAGTTATAGTCGACGGCCAAGCTCTTGAGGAGTACGATGCACCCAACGATGAGCAGACGACAGAAGGCGAGATCGTCCGATACATTCAAGCAATACCAGGCAAGCGATTCAAAGTTCTGGTCAAACGGCAGGTGGGGTGTGGACGTGAGGGCGCAACGGACATCTACTTCGAGTTAAAGCTTGACGGCGAACCGATGCTGGGATACCATGAAGAGCTACCTAAAGGCACAGGGGCCCTCTACAGTCAATTCGAAGATACCTGCGGTCATATCAATGTCAAAAACGAGTCCGGCCAGTGGAAACAGATGCATTTTGAGTTCGGTGTTCTGACGACCAGTTGAGCAGACGTTCTACGTGCGGCCCAATGATAGTGACTAACGAATGTGCAGCTGAGGACGCCACTGAAGGTGTAAACCTGACGTCCGATAGGTTGAGCATGCTGGGCTCGCTGCAAGTCTGTTGTTACAGAGCAATTCGAAAGGTGAAAAGGAGGCCATCTGTGCACCATGGATCTGTGCCTCGCCCTCTCGAACCAATATCGGAGAAGTTGCTCAAGGGTCATGGTATCAAAACCAACGTCAGGTGCGTACCTGGAGGGTCGCCACTCGTCTTCAGACATGTTGCTGACTTTCTAGATACGGTATGTCAGAGCAAGATGCCAGGCCTTACGCTACTCAGACACATGACTTCATACCTGTTCCAGGCCACGCAGGACGCAAAACGTTCTTCATCTTCAAGTATCGTACCAGGGGTGAGTAGCAGTCGTCCTTGAGCAGCTGAGGAAAAATCTAACAAGCATCAGAGACCTTGCGGTCCCTCGGCTGCATTCCGAGAAGTCATGCAGACGGCGAATCTGAACTTCGGCGCACAGAAGAAATGCTTGGACGCGAGAAAGAAGGGAGACGAAGGGCAGAACTTGAGGTCACTAGACTTAGGCAGCAGCTTCAGCAGATCCAGCAGCGTGTTGTTGGGGGTATACAGAACGAGGACACTTGGGTTGGAAAGCGAGAAGGAGATGTCAAGGACGAGGCCCATTACGACTGAACGCGCTTTAAAGACTAGGACCTCAAAGACTAGAACTTCTCCTAGGAGGGCTGCTCTCACAATCAAGATCGACAATGAGGATGAGGATGAGGACGACTAGTGCCACCACGAACGGTGATACATGAAGGACCGATGACATCGTACATACTACACAGAGGCTGAGCATACCGAGGACGAGAGAAACGACCCAGGGTAACTACAACCGCGACGCATTCAAAGAATCCACAAAAAAAAAGGAACCACTGCTTCTGCGGCATAATTACACATATTTTCATCCTAGCCATACTCGTAAATTACTTCGGCGATGCTCGACATCCGTGTATGGCCTGGCACCCACCTTACTTTCCATTAAGGTGGTTTGAACTGTCGCTCAACCGATTTAGAAGCTATCTTTCTCCATTCTCTGATCCGGCACTTAGTTGGACGTCGAAGAATGGCGTTTTTGTGTGCGATGGGTCATAAGCATACCCTGGGTCATAAAGCAGGTCAGTGATGTTTACCCTTGCACGAGAAGGCTCGAAAGAGGTGTATTGCTTTCCAAATCTACCGATGCTCTATCTCCCCTGCACCTTCCTATAACTAGGCGGACTAACCGCCCTCCCGATCAACTTCCCACTCCAAACAGGCACAAGACTGATCGCCGCAACAACCGCGACCCTCCAAATCCAGCCCAGACTAGCCACATACTGCAGGTCAAAATACGCCCCCAAGAACGGCACGCTCGCAGCGTACAACGCCCCAGTCCCTAAAATACTCACAATCATGATCGGATGCCACGTCGTAACGCTGACCGCCACCATGATCAGCTCATTGAGAACAAGCACTGTGAAACTAACACTCAACATCCTCGGTCCGTCAACCGCCCCAACAAGCAGCTGACTAAGTCCCTGAATCACAATGCCCTGGTAGATACTGACCGCAACCCAGGTGAAGAAAGTCTTGTAACTCAAACTCTGCCCAGTCTTGAGCTCCTTGTAGAGCTCTGGGTAAAGATTTGCTAGCTTCTCATCGACGTCGCGGTCCAACACCAGACTGAACACCGGCGCCATGGTATACACAGTCGCATAGCCGACAAGCAACCAATCCTTGAACAGGCCCTTCGGATCGAATTTCCCCGCAATGTTGTACATCGTCTGACACACGCTGATGATCAGTCCTCGATGGATGATGAACTGCGCGAGCTTTGCAGACCGTTTATATGAGTTCCGGCCATGCCACACGAGGAGTTTCGTGACGTGGCAGAACTGGGTTACGCTGAAGTCGGCGGCGAGGGACGCCTGGCGGCCTTCTTTGCCGACGATGCCAATGCCGACGTCTGCGGCTTGGATCATTGAGACGTCATTGCCGCCGTCGCCGATGCAGCAGACGCGTTTTTTGGTGTGCGTCCGGATCAAGGTTGCGACTTCGGCCTTTTGCGTTGGGGAGCAGCGGGAGGCTATCACGGCGGGGAGGGTGACTGCGAGAGTTATAAACTGAGTTCTGAGATGGGTGAGCATGATTGCGAGACTTTCGCCGTCGATGAGGAGGGCAGTGTCTGATCTGTTGCGGATTGAGTCGAGGGCGTCGATCGCGGCGGCTTTTGTTCCGATCTTGGCGATAGTGGTTATGCTTTGACCACGGGCGACGAGGCGGGCGGAGACTGCGACGCAGCGGGCCGTTTCGACTTTGTCTCCTGTCAGCATCCAGATCTTTACGCCCGCGTTGCGAAGGAGCTCAAGGGAGGGCTTGACATCGCGCTGAAGGCGGTCTTCTACGCCTGTTACTCCGAGAAGGTCAAGGTTGTGCTCTAGGTGGGATGCGACGATGGACGACATTTGTGTGTCACGGTCGCGGAGGGAGAGGGAGGCTTTTTGGTATGCGGAGGCAAAGGCGTCGTATTGAGCTTGAGAAAGCTTCTTGCGGCCGACGACCAGGGTGCGGAGGCCTTCGCGGGCCATGTTTGCGGTTTCTTCATTGAGCCAATCGTTGGCGGCGACGATAGTGGACATTACGGTGTCGGCGCCTTTCTGGAAGAAGACCAGTTCGTCGTTCAGTGGAAGGTCAGGAAACGTGGAGGAGACCTTGACTATAATGCCCATTCGCTTGCTGTCCGAGGTGAAGGGGAAGATGTCGAGGATTCTGGCGGTTAAGGCTGTCTTGTCTGTTTGGGTTGATTGGAGGACGATCTCCTCTCGTGTCCGTCGTTGAAGTCGTAAACCAACAGCTTCTGTGAATTCGACGATGGCGATCTCGTCCGGCGAGGATGCTTGGTATGAAACGATCTGTTCGCCGTCGATCTCTTCTGTCGACGGCGTGACGTTGTGGCAGACAGCTAGTGCGACGATAAGGTCTCGAACACGGGTACCTATTTCACGTCTGCTACGAACGGGCGTGCTAGCCAATAATTGTTTCTGCTCTGTATTCTGAGCAAAGACCTGGTTCACATACCCCGTCACTTCTTCCATTGCCTCGCCTGCATATGAGACGGTACCAACATGGATCTTCTTCAACTGCATCTCGTTCTGTGTGAGTGTGCCAGTCTTGTCGGAGAGCAGATACTCTATGCGACCTAGGTCTTCCGGAATCGTGCTCGTCCTGACGACCGTGCCGGGTATTCCTTGATCTCGCTCAATAAAATAGGCGTAAACAGTCTTTCCCATATCGAGGTTGACTCGTAGACTGATTGGGATGATGGTTGAGAAGAGGATGAGGTAGATCATAGTGGCGACGTACCAAGGCTTCTTGTTCGATGGTTCGAATCCCTCCAACGCGACCAAGACAACCGAAAGTGTTAGAGTCATTACACAGAGGATCTTGGTCAAGGTGTTGATTTCTGATTCCAGTAAGCCGCTCTTGGACCTCGACTGCGATGTAGACATGGCAGACCTTGTCTGCTTGCCTGTATAGATGATCACAGCCAGAGTGGTAGTGTTCGAAGCCAAGACCGTGTTGGCCCATGCGGTATTGTCGATGCCCAAGGGAATCGATGTGCTGCTTGGTGAAGACTCCTCTGGACTTTCTCTTTCGTCCTGTTGCTTTGCAACGTGGGGATCGTATGCAGAGGCTCTGGAGGATAGAGTAGCCGTGCCGACGAACTCGGTCACTTTCTGATTCGGTGCACTAGCTGTAATTTGCAGCCTTCGAAGGTCTGCTAGTGAGAGGCCTTGCGACAGGGGACACGGGATACGCAGCTTCCAGTCAGTTTCGCCGTCGAGTTGGTCGGTCCGGATGAAGGTCTCTGCGGCAACAGCATCTCCGGCAGCAAGCTCGGCAGGCCCTTCGACAACGGCCTCGGCTGCGGTGCTCTTCAATAGTACGACATCTGCTGGGACACGCTGGTTCTTCTCTAGCTTCAAGATGTCTCCAACCTTTAGATCTCTGGACTTCTTTTGAACTTCTCGGGCGCCCAATGGGGTCGGTCTTGCAGCTGAATCCGGGTCGAATGCCAAGACGGTGTAGGGCTCAGAATTGGCTTCAGCATCACGTCTCCTCCGTGCAAGGTCGTCGAAAGCCTCCTTGCCAATGGAGATGGTCAGAACAAAGGCCAGTGGCACAATGTAGGTGGACATATAGCCTATGCGCAAGTATGGGATGATTTGCGACAGAGCTACCAAAAGAAAGTAGATGTTCAGGAAGAAGCGAAATTCGTTGTAGAGTGTAAGGGGTAGGAACGACCACAGAGTGTACTTAGCATTGGAGACAATATTGGTCGGGTACTTCTTCTTCTGCTGTCTACCCACGTCGACTTCTCTGGAGTCCTTACTGCTGGTCTCGGGCTCGTCACGCATGCCGGCCAACTCCTGCTTGACGAAGTCTCTTGAATACTGTATGCTCTGCCTCAGACTTGATTGGCGCGAGTGTATTGGTTTTGCTGCGCGTGCAGGCCTGTCTGACTTCCGGACGTTCCATCCTCTGGACTCCTCGTCCAAGCCATCGTCCAGCAGCCCTTCAAGGTCGTCGTCTTGATGGTGCCGCCGCCGCTTGTTCTTAGTCTGCCAGAATCGGTGTGGAGACGAGTCATTGAGGGGTCTTAGCGGTACGCTCTGGCTCTGTGCGGTACTGCTCGTGTGCCATGGCGACTGCCTCGTAGGTTTGGAGTGGCCATTGGCCCCTGCCGTGGCATAGTCGAGTTCGTCCAGGTCGAGGTCATCTTCTGGATCCGTGTCGTGCCCAATGGTTGGTTGATATTCGTAGGACTTCGGCATCACCACGATCCATCATTCCATGCGTCAAGCCGACTGCAGAGATTTCTTGTCTCGCAGGAGTCCGATCAGCAGTAAGCACGTGGTATGGAATCGTGGATCAGTCGTCTAGGAGTGGATTGCTGCAGTTATGCGTGCGCAAAGTCACTTGTCGGATGGTTTGCTCCGTAGGTAATGGTCAATGAGTGTGATTTTGTTAGTTGTACTCGAGATTATGCTGACGAGTGATATCGTTGTCGGCTGTCCAGCAGTGAGCATATTGTTCACCTGCCCTGGCGCAGGCAACCCAAAACAAGGCTGAAATCTAGCGTTGCGTAGCCCCAGATCTAAGCCGGTCGCGAGAGCTCATAGGCTACTAGCAGGATCGAAGCTTAGTGGAGCGCCTCCCTAGAGCTAGAGCCGGCACGACTCCAACGCCTCCTGCGCAGTGGCCGTGCTTAGTGCCACTTTCGCCCTGAGTTGCGCTCCGTATTGAGGACTGCCAGATTGGGCTACTCGTAACTTATCTCGAGGAATCTCTCGTTGCGATTCACATTTTGCAGCTTCCATCTACGAAGTGTTTCGATGTCTCCCATCTAGCGCAGGAAGCGACGACATCATGTACCAATAGTGCTCATTCGACCATACCAACTTCCTCTCCTTCCCTTCTCGGACTTGTACATGTAAGCAAGCACAACACGCCACGTCATAACCACGAGCATGCAGCTCGCTGACCACGGACACAGTATACAACACACAAGGAGGCCATTATCATGGACCTCTCTAATTTCTCACACGACGGCGAACATGGCTTCTTGACTGAGCAGAAAGAGAGTCATTGGCAGCCCGCGCTACGGCCGAATGAAGCCGAAATCGATCAGTCGCAACAGCAGCCAGAAGCAGCAATGCGCAGCCCGAAGCAGAGCTATTCGCCTGAAGAAGAAGAGGAAGAAGAAGACGACGTGTCTGAGAAACCACATAGTCAGGGCCGTCTCGATCCGGCTTGGGGCATAAAACGAGCAGACTCGGCGCATATCCTGGACGCTGTGCATCGAAGTCCTTCCTTTCCTGCTCCCGAGCCACAGCAGGCCGTTCCCTCTGCCCGACTTGTCCGCCAGTCACATGTCCTCAAGTCATCCACAGTAGATGAGCCGACCCAGAGCGCCTCACAAGTTGAACCCGAGGTCGAGGATGAAGATCAACCAGAGATATTACACAACGCTCACGATGCTGAAATGCTAAGACAACAAGAAGAGCCATTTTCCATAGAGCAAGCGCAAGACCAAGTCGCCTCCCGTTATGAAGAAGGCATGCCATTGATTAGTGCTCAGCCAGAGCAAGAGCAAGAGCCTGAACAATACGCCGCGCCAGAGCCTGAGCCACAGCCAGGGCAGTCGTCTGCCATACCGGACTTTGAAGCAAATGAGGACGATGTAGCCGACGATTTCTTCTCGCAAGCCAAGCACGAGTCGCAGCTTACAGCCGAAACAAAGCCATGGACGGAGCGCAAGGAGACAGTAGACGTCCTGGATGGTCTGGGTGTACAGAATGTCGCTCCTGACTCACCCCCGCCTCCTGTCGAGGAAACTCCTGAAGAGAGCTCACAGCAGGAACCTGCGAAGGAGAAGGATTTTGCCGCCGCGTTTGGAAACGAATTCGCCGAAGACAAAGACTTGGCAGCGGCTTTCGCTCAGAATCAAGATCCCGAAGAGGACCCCTGGAAGGCTATCATAGAAGATGATGAGGATTTCTTGATTGACGACGCCGACGATCTCTTGCCGGACTCGGATGAGGAAGCCGACTCGCTCCCCGCTCCACAGCCCGCTCGTCCTGCTCAGCCAGCTGCTTCAACGACAAGGGCCCCAAGCTATGCAACGTCTAGGTCGAGCTTCGCACCGCACCAGCCAACCACTTCTGAGCTGACAGGTTTCGGTCCTACGATGCAGAACGTTGGTCTTCCTCGGCAATTGCAGAACCCTATGAATGCTTATCAGCCTCATCAGGAGCGGCCGAACATTACCAACAGGGCTGAGAGCTTCGTCGATCAGTCGAAAGGCGGCTACAAATCCCCTTACGATCTGCCTATGGATCTGGCTCCAAAAAAGAGAGCGCAAGCTCAACGGCCTGCACCACCTGTGAACACTGTTCCCCCACCACCACCTCGCACGAGCAGTATGAGCGCTGAGAAGCACCTTCAGTCGCCTTTCACTCCAACTGCCCCAAATTCCAACCAGTCAGCAGTTATCTCTCCACCCCAACCTCCTCCAAAACCACCTGTCGATCGCTCTGGCAGCATCCCCGTACAACCTGCCCAGACAGCAAGCAAGCAAGCCGCTTCGGGCTTCTTTGAGGAGCTTCCAATGGCTCCTCGCGCCAGACCTGCTGCAACCCGTCCCCTCACAATGCAGACTCCGGCCGGCCCTCCTCGTCAATCATCCATGTCTAACCCAGCTATTGTAGCGAGTCCACCCCACATGCAGCAACAGCCACCGCCTCAGCAACAGGACCCCTACGCGCAGTTCCAATTGCAACAGCCACCGAAGCTGGATCCCTATGCAAATGTCCCATTACAAACGGCCAAGCCGGCTCAAGCTTCGCTAGCACCTGCTCCACCTGCGGTTCCTTCGAGATATTCACCAGCTCCGCCCGGCGTACAGAATGGGATCAGGACCTCTCCGTCACCACGTTATTCTCCAGCGCCACCTGCTCAAACAACTGGCCCTCGATACTCTCCAGCGCCACCACCACAGGCGAATGGGCAGAACCGATATGTATCGCAACCTGCCAATTTGCCCTTTCAGCCTCGAACATCCAGCCCTCTTGCTCAGCATAGGAGGTCAGTGGATGATTCCGCCGGGCAGACACAACTGTCTAGGCCCAATTTGCAGCATTCTGCAACGGCATCCCTTCCATACAACCCGCCAACGAACAGCTTGTCACCACCTCGAGCCTTTGATCCAGTTAAGCAAGAGCTAGTGCTGCCGCAACGTTCTCAGACGCAATCACCTAGCCGTCAAATGGCCAGATCAGGTGCGCCACCAAGAATAGCTCCCCCACCGAATAGACCTGCCTCAGCATTTGGTCAGCTTTCGCCGACTAGAACACAGCCGCCACAAAACGTGTTCTCGCCGCCAAGAATGACCGCGCAGAGGCCTCCTGTGGAAGAGCTGGACTACCTCCGCCCTGCTGACGGCACTGAACATGATCCACTTCAAAGGTTTAAAGGTAGCCCGATCTTCAAGTTCGGCTTTGGTGGGACTGTGGTCACCAGCTTTCCTGTTCGCACCCCTCGTTTTAGCACAACCGCAGCAAGACCACAGATCAAGGCCAGTTCAGGCGATGTCAAAACCAGAAAGTTCGACAGTATTCTCACTCCTACCGAGCAAGTCTCCAAGTTTCCCGGTCCGCTAAAAGGCAAGGCCAAGAAGAAGGATGTGCTTACTTGGCTCTCTACTGCTATCGGCGGTCTTCAAAACGAGATGACGAGCAACCCAAGCAAACGGCTAGAAGAAAAGCTCAATCTTTGGAAGCTCGTTCAAGTGCTTGTCGAATCAGACGGTAATCTTGAAAGTCCTCAGGCTGTACAAAAAGCCAATGCGATACTGATGCCGGAAGTCTATGCCCTCGACGAGCCGACAGCAACACCATACCCAACGGGTGATATGTCGTCTGGTATCTATCGACCTGAGAGTTTCACTGCAAAGTCCGAGGCGGTCGATCCGGTCGCAGTAGAGAAGTTGAGAAAGACGCTCCTGAAAGGCAAGCGTGAAGACGCGGTCTGGCAAGCTGTTGACAACAGGTTGTGGTCTCATGCACTGCTACTGGCATCTACTTTGGACAAATTAGTCTGGAAATCTGTTGTAGCAGAATTCGTTAAGCAGGAAGTCAAGACTATGGGCTCAAACGCGGACTCTCTGTGTGCGCTATACGAAGTGCTCGGCGGTAACACAGAAGAGAGCGTAGACCAGCTTGTACCACCTTCAGCCCGAGCAGGTCTGCAGATGGTTAGCAGAGTAGAGGCGTCAGGCCCCACGCGCAACGCCCTGGACGGCCTTGACAGATGGAAAGAGACTCTATGTCTAATCCTGAACAATCGAAGTGTCGACGATCAGCGAGCTTTGATCACTTTGGCACGACTGTTGACAGATTATGGCCGCATTGAGGCTGCACATACCTGCTATTTGTTCGCCAAGAATCTAATGTTCGGTGGGGCTGATGATCCGAGCAGCATGGTCGTTCTGCTCGGAGCCGATCAACGAAACCACCCAACTAGCTTCCACCTCGACACGGAATCGATCATGCTCACCGAGGTCTACGAGTTTGCAATGTCAACACTCGCGCCTGGTGCAAGTGGTCTGCAAATGCCGCACTTGGCTGCTTATAAGCTGCAGCGTGCGAAAGAGCTCGCAGATGTTGGCATGAAGACAGAAGCGCAGGCTTACTGTGATGCTCTTGAAGCTGCTCTCAAGTCCAGTACAAAGAACTCCTTGTACTACAACAGAACATACCAGGCAGAACTTCAAGACCTCTCTAACCGCGTCAGACAAATACCTGTTCAGAGTGCCTCGTGGGCCAAACCCAGCATTGAAAAAGTCTCCGGCTCACTGTTGAACAAGTTCAGCAATTTCATCACTGGTGAGGATTCTGATGCTGACTCGAAAGGCTCTGCTCGTGATGCAGCTGAAGCAGGACCATTTGCAAAGGTGTCTGGTTCGCCGACGCTTAGCAGAAATACATCGCAAACAGATCTGTACGGCTCATACTCAGCAGCTATGCAAACAACGCCGGCCTCAGCACCAACAGCCGCCGGCTCAAGGTATGCTCCTAACGGCATGAGCTCTGCTAGATCCTCCTCCGAATTGGCAAGAGGCCGAGCATCATTTGAGCACCAGCGTTCTCCTCCAACCTCCTCGCATGGCAACGAGCCAGCACGGAGCATTTATGCCCCGGTCATGCAGTCACAACAGAATGCATACTCACCGAACATGATGTCGCCGCCAGCGACAGGCTACCAAGCGAATCCATACCAACCTAGCCCTGAACAACCCATGCCATCGGTCGCAGAAGAATCCTACCTGCCACCACGGGCGAACACATACTCTCCACAACCAGACGCTTACACCCCTCAAGCCTCTCAACCAGAGACTAATGGCATCATGTCACCACCTGTCGCACCCGCATTCGGCGGCTACACCCCCGATCTCGCACAACAACCGCAATTCACGCCTGCGCCAACAGAGCCAACACCATTGTCAACATTTGAGCCTTCATCCTCGTCTTTCGAGCCGCCTACAAACAACAAGGAGTACGGCGGGTACGCACCACCAGACGATTCAGGCTACCAGCCCTATGTGCCCGAGCCAGAATCACCCGAGGATCAGAGAGCGAAGCCGAAAATGAAGAGTTTCATAGATGACGATGATGACTTTTCCCAACCAGCGAACCCACCAGCGCCAGCACAAGCATCCACAGACGACGCTGCCCGCAAGAAAGCGAACGATGAAACAGCCGAAGCCGCCTTCCGCGCCGCGGCAGAAGCAGACGCCGCGCGAGCGAAAGACCAAGCAAACAAAAAGACGGGCTCGGGCTCATGGGGCTTCGGCCTCGGCGGTCTATTCAGCGCGAAGAAACCCGACAGTCTAGACGCAGGGTCAAGCAAATCCTCAGCAGCGGATAAGAATAAAGTGCATCGTGTTCATCTCGGCGAATCGAAGATGAAACTATACTACGATAAGGAGAAGGGCAAATGGATCAACCCTGATAATCCTGAGGCCAGCGAGAAGAAAGCTACGCCACCGCCGCCGAGGAGTAGCACTGGGAGTGTGCCGCCTATGGGTGGGCCGCCGAGATCTGTGTCTCAGCCTGCACCGCCTGCGCCGCTGAGTAGGTCTGGCACGCCGATGTCTCAGGCGGTGGACACTGGTTCTGAAGGGGGCGACTCGAGGCCGGGCACTGGTTCGGGGATCCCGCCTGCCGGAAGTGGGATAGCAGCAACTTTACCGCCTGGCACTGCGCAGTCTCTTGGTCTTGGGTCTGGATCTGCATCGAGTGGAACGGCTACGCCGCCTGGGACTAGTTCTGGGCTTACGCCTCCTGGGGCTGGACCGCCGCCAAGGCCAGCCAGTGCGCTGAGTAGTGCGACTGGGTTGGATGATTTGCTGGGTGGGCCACCGACCGGTGGCAGGAGGGGCGGAAGGACGACGAGTGGTGCTAGGGGGAAGAAGGGCCGCTATGTGGATGTCATGGCTAAGTAGGACTTGCATGATGAGTGGGAGGAGATGGAGATGTGTGTTTTGGGGAGTATTGGGGATATCATGGGTTGTGTCCTGGTTGCTGATCGCTGATTGGTCTCGGTGGGTGTCTAGGTGGAGTGCTTGTCAGATACCCGTGTGGACGCCATGACTAGAAGATGCTGTGGCATACTAGTAATTTACAATTTTGACTCTCCATGCTCGTTATCTCAACTACTTTGATCACATGTTGTCTTGCTATCGGCATGCTCGTGGTTGGTCTTGAACAACGTCCGTCAGATCAACAGTCCATTTTCAGCTTTGCTTCTTCATGCTCATTGCTTTGGCTGCTTTGATGATCCGCTGCTTCGGTCCTTGATATGGTCCTCTGTGGACTCAATCGTCATCTGTCAGATCAATAAGAATCGGCATCTTCTTCTGAGGAGGCGCTAGCTGTTGTAGGTCATCGTCGTCCTCGTCCCTTGCTCTCTTTGTGCCCCGAGGTGCAACCTCGTCCTGCTCGTCATCGTTGGCAAGCTCAATCATCGGTGCAGGTCGCTTCGGTGGTGGCATTAGTTCCTGAAGCTCATCGTCGTCTTCTCGCTCTCGCTTGACGCCGCGCAGTGGTGGCTCGAGTATCACATTGGTTTCGTTCTCTTGGTCGACACCATCATCACCGACTAGGGTAGTGCTGCTTTCTCGTGAACTGGTCCGGCGTCGCATCTGTTCCATTTCCTGTCGCAGGCGTAGGATCTCGAGGTTTTGCTTGCGTCTAGCCTCTTTCTCTAAGTTGAGCATTTCTTCTGTGCGTGCTGCAATGAGTGCATGATCGGGTTCAGGCGACGGAGTTCGAGGGATGCATCCGAGGTGTTGGAGGATCTCTGAGTAAACGTTAGAATACGGTATACATGGATGTTGGAAGATTTAGACCGACCTTTGTTGCGATATTTGAACTCGAAGGTATACACCTTGCCAGCATTACCAGCAACGGGCACAAAGTCTTGGAAGACCCCCTCTGGAGCGTTGTGGACCTCGTCTGAAGCCGTGTATCTGAAGCATTAGATCCAATATCCAGTGTAGTTCAGTCTTTACATACTTGGTGTTGTTCTTGATGAGCCGGCCTTTCATCAGCTTTTCTGGTACTGTGTCAACTACCACTGGCATTGCACCGTCGTTGAAATACGGCGTCTCCTTTTGCACAGTCTTCGCCCTATATGCTCGAATGGTTATTTTCCCAAGTCTGTTGAGCTTGTCGAGTGAGAAAGCGTCCTTCGTGGGTTCTAAGTCCTCTGTGCGTATCAGTCCGATAGTCTGGCGTCCTCGGGACAACACGCTTACCAATACCTAAAGCACCAAACGTAAACAATGCTCTCGTCCACTGGCCGTTACCCTTCTTGACACGTTGACCATGATGGGAAAGTCTTAATTCTCGGGTAAGGACACCTTTTCTGTGTACCACGGATTTGCTGGAGTGGTCCCTGTAGTAACGAAGTGGGACGTCGTCGATCTTGAACTCGAAATATAGATGTGGTGCCCACTGTAGTTTGAAGCCGGGCAAGAAAGTGACTTGCAACACAAATGTTTGCCCTGCTGTTGCTTGGATGTAGCGCACATTATCGTCATTGTCAGGATCGTGGTATTCCTCCAGAGGTTGACCGTCGACAAGAATGCGCGCGTCAACGAACTCTGTGCAAGGCATCGTCACTGGTGTTGGCTGCTGTGGTATACAAGCTGGGTGGAGGTGGTGAGGAAGTGTAGAAGTGCGTAATTAAGCGGTGGAAGCAGGTGAGATAATGCCGACATTCACCCCATCAGGCAGTCACAACCCACGTACTGTGCTGTAAGCCGCCAGAAGCTGAGTACTTCACCACGAGTTGCAACTCATTGCGCCAGGATCCTGTTGCCTCGCTAGGTGCCACTACGCGCTGAAGCTGCTGATGTAATAGGTCAAACACGATTCCTCCTCATCGTCAGGACCACCAATCCAACAATACATCACCAAGGCAGTCTCATCCAGTATGCAACCTACAACTCTCGAGCTCACCCGTCCCACACTCAGTACTCTTGACCAGTCTTTGGCATCGATCCTGACCTTGGCCCAACCTGCTTCATTCTGCCCATCAGATCCCCCAAGCTCTTTCATTCTTGTGCTAGGATGGTCTCGAACCGCTTGCTCACCGCCTTCGAACTGTGTTGCATCAAGCTCTGGATTGAGCAGATTCGTCCAGTGACTTGAGATGTTCAGCGCATCTGTCTTGATAGCCAGCTTCAAGGCGCCGTACATATTAGCAGACATCTCCAACCGTGGTGAATTCTTGCTTGAGTTTGATACAGCTGTCGACATGGCTAGCTTGGTGAATCGTTCAGAGATGCTTTTCAATTGTGCAAGATTAGGCATGTAGATGTGCACGTCTGGCTCCCGCAACCTCGGTTCATGTAAGCCTCCCACATCCTGAGGATGGAGGACCTTCACCGGAATATCCTGGGTAACCACAGTTTGCCTTTCTCGATGCTGCTCATAGCCTCCTCCGCCAAAAGCAGGGTCATTCAAGTCAATATCTATATCAAACTCTCCAAACTCATCTGTGATCCTTTCTGCGGTAACGACGCTATTGTTTGTAACATATGTGCTACTCTGTATTGTCAAGCTCAACATAGGCACATTATCCTTCTTTGTGAGCTTGATCCACACATCCGACGCATTATGAGCTGACTTTAACGCTCGAGACAACGCTTGCAGCGGCAGTTCGAGGTTGATGGTATTCTTCTCCGAAGCAGATTGGCAAAGGTATTTGTCGAAGATGGTATCTATCTGCAACTTGGACCAGCACTGTGAGCCCTTGTCGGGTATGACGGTGAACTGGACATCATCTTCAGTCAAGCGACACCACGCTATTGGGTTCAGTGATGACAGCGAGGCGCACACTTTCTCGAAGACACTGACAGCCTTGATCCTGCTCTTGAAGCGCATCGTGGTGGAGGTGATGGGGATCGGCGGGAGGACAGGAACGAACCAAGAATTGGGCGCGTAGTTCACGTGCTTTCGTGTCTCATATCGATAGCAGACGCGCCAAGGTAATGCCTTAACGGGAATTTGTAAACTTCTAGGGCCTCGATACCTAATGACAGCCTAGTACTGAACACACATGCTATAACTATTGAGGTGACAGAGTGGTATGTTACGACAGGGCCTCATGGAAGCTGACTTCAGGAGTGCATCGAGTGAGCAAGATCTAAGTGTAAAGGTGGTCCTGCGTCATCCAATATATGTCTGCGGCCTTTCAGTAGACTTTTATTCAGGGATATCAGAATCAGAATCCAAGAACATTTCCATTCAAGTTCGGACAAGCGTGTCCTGGTCACTCTCAGCCCCTTGAACTCAAACACAACCACTCGGGAGAACTTGATTCAAATATTCTCAGCATCCAGCTCCCTTCAGACATAATCTAAGCCTGGGCTGACGCAGTCCAACACTAACGAGGTCTTTACAAGATTCCCTACGAGCATGAAGCCATGGGACGGACGAATATCAGTTCTCAGTTGGTTGCTGGTTGAGGACAGGGGCGGAGACATGGATTTTATGTTGCATAGCAATCTCAATATGACGACGGTATCAAGCAGGCGGCTATAGCAGAAGGGCCTGCGTAGACATAGCCAGCAGGAGTAGTCAGTGATCTTGCGAATGGACGAGGCGTGACCGACAAAGGAGACTTCGCAGATTGGTAACGGACTTATCTCAATGTCATACCAGTATTCTGAAATTGGGAAGACCAGGCGGTGTTCGATACCTGCAGAATCTGGCAGAGTCATTACGGTGATCGGAGGACTCGGGAGACACGTGGATAGTCAGGATCATGAGCATGCGGCGGCTGTGAACCTTTATTCCAAATGTCGTCCTTGACGTGAAATTCGAACTTGCCTTGGTAGCTGGATGTTCTGACGTGCTGAAGCTGGCAAGGGGTCTGGAAAGTATGAGTACCGTACATGCCATGTTATCGTGAAAATCCGCTCCGCTGAACAGATGTTGGTGACTCCAGCATGTTGGTAACTTCTGCCGAGTCCCGAGCTATAGAGGAGGCTAAGCCCTGATAGGCATCCTTGCGGCAATGTCTGCCAGTATCATTGGTTGATAAGGATGTCGCGTCCAGTAGTGGCGTTTACCAGGTCCACCTGTTCGACGAAACAAGTTTCTGGAGACGTGAACGAGCGTGTTGTGCATGAAATGTTAGCGCCAAATCCCACTCGAAGAGAACCTACAGTATATACCCTGTTCCTGTTCCTGTCCAGCGGCAGCGTGCATGATGTTGGTGTGACTACCATCCCGAAAGGTACGAAGTCCCAAGTTCCTTGTCCAGAGTTACTGCACCCCGCGAAAACAAAAGGAGTGACACTTGTAGATTGTCAGAAGAAACATTCGAAGGCCAACTTGCAACACTCCAAGACGACGCAGAAGTGTCTGAGATTCATTGTCGTGGTGCTTTTCCAGCTCTTTCTGTGACCTTTCATTACTGCGATTCCTGCATCTGAATTCCTACAATGCCGTGACCATCAATCATCATGGCGGCAGGACAGCCACACCCAAACCCTACAGACCTCACTGTCTCTACCAAGCTCCCTCCTTCCACTCATGCTCGCACTTTCTCCAAATCTAGGTCTCCTTCGCGATCGCCGACCAGGAAAGCACAATTTGCTGCCCGAGAGCTAGACCCTCTGCTGAAGAACCTATCGCCCGACTCTACCCTCGAGGCACTGCAGGCCACGAATGCACTGGGTGGGAACCAAGCAGAGCACAATGCTATTGCTAAGAGCATATCAGACGCATCAGAAGCGGAGAGAGAGCTGGGCATACGCGCTGCTGTAGCCGCGAAGAAGTTACGAGAATGGACAGAGGAAGTCACTTCATGGCCCTGGCCGGGCAGTCAAGACCGTGCTTGGGGTGCAGGCTTCGTGCCTCCCACCACTGATGAACAAGGCACGGCACCAGCCTATTGCGGTTCCCTACCAAAGGACCTGGTAAAGCAACGAGAAGACCGTCTCGACGAGATCTGGGATGCAATCGATACCTTGGGCATGGACGAGATCAAGGACTATGTCTTCAGCTCTCATCAACCCGGTTCTCGATCAGCCTCCAACAAGCCAGTGTCAGCCTACGGTCGCATGCGGGACTTCACAGCTTTGGTCACAGCCACCGTCATACAAGCTCTGCCCGTGCTAGCCAACCTCCACAACCTCCTCGAATCCTGGTCTATACGACTCACAGTGCTGCGACAAATACCCGATCTTCTGACTGCGCTCCACCAAGTCAAGCTAGCTTTGGAAGCTATCAATGAGATCGTCCAGGATGACCAAAAGAGCAGAAAACTCACCAAAAGGGAACTAGACACGGGAAAGGTCATCTTCGGGGACAAGGTCTCGAATCTGGGCAAGCGTGTAGACAACATGCTAGATCTGCTAGAGGGGCAGGAAGACTCCTTGCCTCGAGCTTGGATCGATTCACTTGAGGATATCGAGAACAAATATGCTGATTGGGTTGCTCAAGCTGAGAAGGTTGTGCTGAGGAACCAGATGGGAGGTCATGTGGCCGCGAGCAGAAGCAGCACACCGCATGCCACACCTGTCAAAGCGCCACTGCCAGAATCGGTCAACCCGTCACCGAGTAAGATGGAAGAGGGAGCACAAAAGGTTCAGTCCAGAATACCACCAGACCATTCAAGTCCCGGCCGAGAGATCACTGTTGTCAAACGCAAGCCTCTCCTCGAGATCAACCCCAAAGCAGAGCCTGGACACAGAAGAGGCGTATCCGAAGTGTCCATGGCCAATTCCATGCTCTCGAACTATTCTCTGGAGAACGCAGAGATCATTGATGCAACCGCCACCCCGGTTATGCCTAGTCCGCGGATCAGTGTTATCGACCATACTTTTCCAGGTGCCAAAAACGGCACCTCCAGTTGGATGACCAGTGGCAATAATGACCCCAGTCACTCGCCTCCTCGACCGGCAATCATACAACGCGCGTCTACAGCTAATGTGGGGTTTGTCCCGAAGGAGCAGATCCGAAAGGTCATGCTTCGTAGAAGTGTAAGTTATGATCTGCTCTCTGGTATGAAATCATCGCCAAACACGCTCCAACCAGCATTTCAGGATTCGTCTGCACCCCCTTCAACTGTTGTGTCACCATCTTTCGAGCTCGGTGATCCATTACTGAGTAGCAGCGGACCGTATCAGTCCCTAACGCCGCTGGTATTATCGCCTTCACCGAGTCTGAGAGTAGACCCTTTGAGTCTCAAAGGGAGAGAGCTCGCGCAAGACCCCATTGTCCGGCGGCCACTAGTGCCACGGCGGTCAAGCAAGAGGCTCAGTATGCCTCTGCTAGATCCTCCGAAACGTCCTTTGTCGCCATCACGGGCTCTCCCAACGGCCAACATCGAGCCTTCTGCTAACAGCATCATGCCGCCTCCTGCCACACCATCGGACAAAGTCAAGCGGGAAGAGACCTTTGACGATAAGCTCAAAAGTATTCTGGCATCCATGCCCACCAAGATTCGACTCACCGCTGGTTCTGATTCTGGATCCTCTGGCACCAGCTCACAAACCTCATCTCGTGCTTCGTCTCCAACTCACGCTCTGAAGCTGTCTCCTGTGAGGGATAAATCCGGACGCAACGGTACGGCCTCATCAGGCATACGAGTGTATCACCTCAGACGTGGCAAGAGCAGAGATGCGCCGCCTCTCAAGTTGTACGTCCGCGCTGTCGGCGAGAATGGCGAAAGAGTTATGGTTCGTGTCGGTGGTGGCTGGGCTGACCTTGCGGAATACCTAAGAGAGTACAGCTTGCACCATGGTGGACGAAGCTTGCAAGACCGGAAGCTTGAGGTTGCCGGCTATCCTAGAAGCAATCACTCCAAAAGCTCTAACGGCTCTCTGAGGCCTGCCATCATGCCTGCCGACAAGAAGCCAACTGTTGCTGATCAGGACTTCGATTTTGGCCTCAAGGATCGGCCAACGTCTCCCGAGAAGGAGGAGCTAGAGAGCAACCCCTGGAGGCCACCACCCATGCCAATCGGTACCCATCCGGACGTAGCACTAGCTCGAAGTGGCACATACTCTACTCCTCCAAATAAAACCCGTGGTTCTACACCAACACCACAAGCGAGACCGAGTAGCCGTGTCGCAACAACCGTCACCACAACCCCCTCGATCACGACAACTACCACCTCCAACAACAGCTATACGCCTTTAGGTGGGGCAGGGCCAGTTGCACAGAACAGAAGAGCAACGTCCCAGATATTTACAAGGACCCCGTCGAATGACGCTTGGGTGGAAGGTATGGTGAACCAAGCACGATCTGTTAGTGGCACCCAGGCGCATCACCAGCATTCTGCTCAGCATGGGAACACCACACCTACACCGAATACCAGAAATAACACCACAGTCGTGACGACGCCAACCACGGTGACCACGACGATGATCAGCTCATCACGCAAATATGGTAGTCTACCGTCTCGACGCTTCTCCTCGTGGAGCACGGTGCCTGCTGCGTCGCCGACGACGTCGGTCAACACGAGCGTCCGTCCAGCAATAATAAGCAGTCCACAGGGCTCCCAACTAAGCCAAATATCGAGCGGCTCGAGTGGGTCTTATGTCACGGCAAACGGCAGCAAGACTAATGTGAAGAACGATAAGGATAGAAGGAAGTCCAGGACTGATTTCAGTGGGATCAGAAGAGTGTTTCTAAGAAAGAAGAGTGACAAATGAAAGGACGTTCCAGACCTGGAAGAGGGGAAAGAACCGTGGGTCACCCACGAGGAAGGTGTCTTAGTTTCGGCCCTCCGAGTGACTGGTTGGCTTTCTTGTTGCTTGAGCTTAGCGGGCGTTAGGACAGCACGACAGAGGGGCTGGGTGCATATGAAGACTAGTAGTATACGTGTGCTAGGTCACCAAGTCAAGAGCACTAAGTAATCCTCAGCATCAAGTGTACCTGTTAAACGCGCTAATGTATACAATCATGATTATGCCCTGAGATCGCCTCCCCTCAATTCGTCTCGTCGTTCCATGCTAGATTGCTGATCCCATCCTGCTCAGCGTCCTCTCCCGCATACTGTAGGTGTAGCAACCAGTGCACCTCGAATCTGCTCCGTATTCTAGCTCGCTACCAGATCCATTGGCATCACATCACATCACATTACAAGCCCCCATCCCACCCAGCAAACACGGAACTGGACGTGAGGACGTCCCACCATCCATCCATCTATCCATCCATTCAGGACACACGCCACACCACACCAGGCTTTCGCTCCCCAACTAACGCACGCTGACCGCTTGTGCACGCACGATTGATGGAACATGCACCGTTGAGGCCTTCAAGGGTATGAAAGTTCGGATTCCAGTGCCCTCTCCTCGCTGCTGGCTAGGTTAAGCCATATGAAGATTGCAGTGCAGGGAAGTGCAGTGCAGTGCAGCGCATTCAAGGCCATAGGTTACTCAGGTAAATATAGGTGGGCATTTCCCCCTTGGTTGGCACAAGCTTTCAGACACGTTAAGCGTCACCTTTGGGTCTCGTCGTGCTTCTCTAACTTAGTTGACGAACCGGTGTCCTGAAATCGCGTAAGCTGTGGAGGGGGCACGGTACGAGCGCACGAATCGATTCATTGAGATAGAATAGATGAGGATCAAGCGACTGTTTGAAATTTCTTGATTGCGCAGCGAAGCGCTGTTTTGCATCGAACGTTTGCTAGTGTTCGCTATTATTGGTTTGAGCCATGTACTTTCGAACGTACACTGGCGCCATCTGAGTCCCGCTCCTTGTATTCTGTACATTGTTTATGTCCCATCTATGTCAAAGCGCCATATCTTCCCATGATTGATATATGATAATTTCCCATGCTGTTTCAGTGGCACACTGAGCTATTCTGAAGAACCAATCAGGAAATGAGCGATTCTTGTAAATGCGATGCGTTGTTGCTGAATCGAAGATATCCACATCCAATTGAAATTCAAAAGCCGTTTTCGTGATAGTCATGTTTGTATCTAAAAAGCGCCAAATATCGGATACCATTAACCTCACAGGAAGAACGAGGCAACCAGTATCAGGGTGGTATACAGCGTCGTGAAGGTTAGCTCGAATTCAAACCAAGAACTCTGGCCTGAGAACGCAATCTTTTTGCTCTTCTTGGTAGGATGAGCAACTCCAGTTTTCGGATCTCGTTCCAGAAGCTCTTCGCGGTCTTTCACAGTCGGCGGGTCGATGGCATAGGTCATCGGAATCCAGAATGAGCTGCAGACGATTATGAAGGTAAGAGGCGGCCAGAATGCGTGCGTAACGAGGCAGATGATGATGTCTCTCGTGGTGAGCTTGAGAAAGCATTGGTACGACGACATTGTGACTGCAATCAGGGTGAAGTAGACGTAGCCAATGTGGAAGAACCCCATGTAGTTAACAATGATCGTCCACATCCGTCGCCACATTGGTGCTCGCTTCTGAGCATCTCTCTCGTTGAGCGCTGATTTCAGAGAACCGGTGGGCTTGAAGGCTTGCGTTTGTCCACCAAGCCACTTAGGTAGGACGAAGGATCGGATAAGGCACAGGGCAATATATGGAGACATCCATAGTTGGTATCGGGATCCCCGTTGGCCAGTATGATAGCCAGCTGGGATGAAAAGGACGGCTTCGGTCAATCGATTCGAGATAAGAGCGGCGAAGCATGCTCTTACCAACCATTTGAGCTGCTCGATAGTGGCGTATGCGACCAAAGGCTTTCCCATGATGAGGACGATTGGCAGGGCGAACATGGAGAGAACTAGTAGAATGTTGAACAGGCTGAGGAAGGCGTACAAAAAGCTGGATGCTCTCTGAGCGAAGGTCATTTTCTTGATCTTGTCGCCCCACAAGCAGAACTTGAGCTTGAGAGATGTGTCGACAGTGCCAATAGCCCATCTGGTCCGTTGCTTCAAGTGGCTGCCAAAGTCATCGGGCACAGTACCGAATTGAAGTGGTTCGTGGACGAAAGCTGTCTTCCAGCCGGCGCCGAGCATCAGGGTCGAGGTAGCGACGTCTTCAGCCAGCGAGCCAAGAGGAAAGTTGCCTATCTCATCGAGAGCTTCTCTCCGTACAATATAGCCAGATCCAGTGCACCAGGCAACGCCCAAGGCGTCTTTGATTGGCTCGCAAACGTGAACGAAGAAGTCGAGAGACTGGCAGAGTGGATCGCCAGGAGGAGTGTTGTAGAACAGCTGTGGAGGGCAAGCGAGGGCCATCTTAGGATCGACGAGCAGGTGAGGCATGACGGCACGGATCCAGTGGGCTTCGGGAATCTAAAAGGTATCAGTAAATGTGAATCGTGTGGACAGGTGCAGACAAACCATATCAGCATCAAGAGCGGCCATGAATTGGCCAGCACCGCCAGGCATAGTGTGTACCTCGTCCAGACCATAGTTGAGGTTGCCCGCCTTGAAGTGGTGAGGCACTCCTGGGAACTTGGGTCGCGACTTGTAGTACAGGTTCGGATAGGTATCTGCCAGATCCCTAGTAAGTCGCTCCAGACCTGCACTCTTTCCATCATCCAGGACGATGACGCGGAACTTGTCTTGGGGGTAGTCCTGGGCGCAGGCGGCTCGGACAGTGTCCAAGACCAGATCGTCGTCTTCACCGCAGCAAGTAACGAAGATATCGACCGTGGGCACATCGTTGCCAATCAACCTCAACTTCGGCCTGCCCCTCTTCTTCAGAGCGAACATGGTCCAGAAGTTCTGGAGCATGACAGGTATGGCAACGCTGACCTCGATAGCGACGAAGATCCAGGCAAGAGGGAAGGTCGTTCTCCTTGCCTTCTGAGCTGCGATGATGAAGGTGATTCGCAGGGCGAAGTACAACCAGTAAAGTGCAAGCGACAGGGCGGTCAAGAAGGGCGCAAGGTAGAATAGCTTCCTCTTCCAGCCCTTCCAGAACTCTGCATCGTCGCGGCTGTGAAGCTGTGCTATCGAGCCATCCTTCACCCATTCTTTACTAAAGAAAGTCGAGGGGGTTTCGGGGAAGAGAGGTCGCAGGGTGTCTTGACTTTGCTAAGGGTGCGTTAGTACTGGAGGCAACATCAAGTTGTTAGGAGACTTACAAAGGGAGCCTGAGATGGCGGGAATGGTGACGAGCTTCTTGAGTGTTCGTTGGTGTGGCCATATGACGCATATCTCGGTGGTAGCAAGCTGCCATAAGGGGTCGATCCTCCGCTTCCATTGATAGGCGTCCCTGGAGGACTGGCGCCAGGCGTGTCGTCGACATACGAGTAGCGCTGGTGGTGTAGTACCTGGCCAGGTGGTCTTTGAGGATACGAGTAGTTGGAAGCTCTGTTATTAAGATTATTGTACGTGTGTGTCGATGTCGATGTCGAGTATGGGTCGGTCCGCGATGGACGATCTGACGAGCTGTCGCCGCTCGAGCTGTCCTCGAGAGGTACGAGGTTGATGTCGGTCCGGTCGCCCTCCTTCCCCATGTTGAAAAACGATTGTTGTCCTGACCCAGTGGTTGGAAATGAGCTCTACCCCAAGCCGAAGTCGATGTGAAGTTATGATCGATGGTAGGGTGAGTACGCAGGTTCCCCAGAACGAGTGACGGAGACGGTATTGACAATAGTGGACGGTAGGTAGGGGGTTGAACGACGGAGAATAACAAGGAGGCAAGTTGGACAACGAAGGTGCTTGGTATGTGAGAACGAACGTGCACGCAAGCAATGATAACGAAAGGCAGATCAAGATCGATCAAGGATAATTACAAGGACCACGGACTGCGGCAGAACCAGCCATCATCGGAACAGAGACGTGGGAGGCAACAGAGGGAAGATCAACAAAGAAGAATCTGCACCAGTGTCACCAACGGCGCCACGGTACTAACGGCTGCTGAATTGCGGCGGGAGAAAGCCTATCGCCTACTAATCTGCTCCTTCAAGCAGCCAGTCATCGCACTTCCCTAACCTGGCCCTCTAGCCTCGAATTTGCCTAACTTTTCCACTAGTCAGGTCCAAACCAACCCTGACCAATCCTGATGACAGGGGTAAGCTGTGAATAGAGTCACCGTGCAGTGTCACCCGAGTGCCCGAGAGCTTAACAGGCGAAGCTACATCATTAAGAATGTGCCCTGAGACTTTTGCATTTCGCCGCTCAACTCAAACTTGGAGAGGTATCCCGACATCTCTCCGAACCATAAATAACATCGACGCTTAAATCTGAATATCAACGGCATCACGACTTCTGCCGACTGTGCTCTGTGTGAAACAAGCTTGGTTGTGCTGCAGATCGATTCGCATCTCCGACAGCATAACCCATGTACCATAATTAACTCAGGGATACGTAGCGGGTGGCTGTGAAACCATCTTTTCCACGTTGGCTGGAACGTGAGATAGATGTCTCTCAAATGCCAGGGTTGCGCAGATTGTGAGTGGCTAATTCTGAGTGCCAAGCAACTGCAGGACCAACAAAGCTTCCTCGGGCTCTGGCCTCCCAATTATCGCATCCAGCGTTCCCCATCAAGATCATCTCCGTAGCCGTTCCTTCGTTGGCTACTGTCCATCGTTCCACCAAGAAACTAGAATTGCATCTTGCTACCGTTTGATCAGACCTTTTGCTTCTGTACGAGCCCGGTCATCACTAAGTCCAAACCGACGACAGCAACGCCACTTTTACCATAGTCATCAACCACCTTGCAACAAACAACAACCTCGAACAGTGCTTAATATTGAATGCGCCACCTCTGAATTCTACGTTTCCAACTCTCCTTACAGCCGCTCGATCTTCAGAATTCACACCATGGGATTCCGCTCTCTCATCAGCTTTGGCGTGATAATATTACCCATCGGCGCAACTCTGGGTGTGTTACTTGGACTTGACGCCTATCGTCGTTCAACCGGCCAGCAACCTCTCTTTCAGGACAACAGTGTGAGCCACGAAGTATACTGCCAGAAGGCGTATGGTATCACACCTTCAACAACCGGCCAGCAGTACACATGTAAGTCGCCCCTTTCGCCCAAAATTCACTGCAACAGCCAGAGGCAGATTGTCGCCCCTTACGTCGCTGCGGCTTTAGGCGACAAATTTGATCGGGTTCCTGACCCATAGCTCGATTGGGACTGGGCTGGAGTACTTTATGCATGCGAGGTCGCGTGGATCCGCTGCACGGCAACCGAAACGAGAAGGTCGCATATCCGTAGCCCTAAACGCTTCGGCCTTTAGCGCGCAATCACTTCGATCTCAATGCTAACCGATGGTTTGAATAGTGAATCCGAATCAATGGGGTTGGGATGGAAACTCAGGCGGCCTCTGCATGAATGTAAGTACAATCCTGTTTGCATAACGTGCAGTTCGCGTGAACAAAATCATTGAGACCGCAACGACTTGTCTTGCGGAGCACATCTTGAAGCTCGCGTGATCAAGTGGGGCAGAGCTGACTCGATATTCAGGTAACACAATTCAATAACAACACATACCCGACGCCTAATACAGCACCTCAATTCAGCGTAACATGGCAATATCCCCAAGGTCCACCTACGCAGCCAGTCCACGCTTTCCCTAATATCAAAATCGACGGACAAGGAAAGTTATTTCCCACAACGATTAACAGAATCCGGAGCATTCCCGTTGATGTGGAATGGACCTATGGACTTGGCTCTACCGCTGCTAAAACCACCGACATCACTGGGATGGCGGCTGCGGACGTCAATACCAATGTTGCCATCGATATGTTCTTGGATGCCGATATGAACAGTGCTCAATCAACCACTTCGTCTAAGTACGAAATCATGGTGTGGCTTGCAACCATCGGTGCTGCCACACAGCCTATCGGCTTGGCACAGGGATCTGTTGCCACCGAGGTCATCAACGGCACGACTTTCAATCTGTATTTCGGACAAAACAGTCAAAAGCAGTTCGTCTTGACCTGGTCGGCAGCTACTCCCGTTGAGAAGTTTATCGGAGATATTGCACCACTCGTCAGCAAAGTCGGTCAGCTCGGACTGCCGGAGTCTCCCAGTTCTTCCGTCTACCTCGGATATATGGGTCTTGGAAGCGAAGCTCTGTGGACGCCGCAGGAAGTTACCTTCGATGTTAGCTACCTGAGCATGGATGTCAAGACCTGATTTCAGGAACGCTATTTGGGGGAAGCAGCTTAACATAAGGGTATTGGTGTTCGGTGTGGACAAAGCAATAATACTGGAAGGGGTTGATCGCGTTGAGCCCGAATTACGAAGCCACGACGAGAACAATATTATTTTGAACCAAGTCCCTAATGGAAGAAGGGCGGAGCACACTAGATGGATATGTATCTTTACTAGCTGAATCTAGATTGCACGACCAGCAACGAGTAACCGCTGAGCAAGAGCTATGCTAATTGAAACACTCAGAAAAGGCTTCGTAAGACCACAGACAGATGAGCCATGGCATTATTCTCCCCCTCCTATGACATGTGTACCCCGTCAATCGGTCATCACCAAGTGCTAGAGAACTAACGGGCGATCCCTCACTAGGTGTCCAGCCCTCCGCCCGGACATTCAAAGTGGCCGCTGCTGCACGCTTGCTACCACCAAACGTCCGGACATTTTGGATATCCGGGCGGAGCCAGCGTCCTCGCGCGATCTTTGCCCCAGCAAAAAGTATCATTGCGAAACCATTCTTCTGCTATTCCCGGTCTCAATATAGGACACGTCCTACCTGTTCCTCTCCAGTGCGCATAGCTTGCACAAATGACGTATAGAATCCCCACGAGAGCAGCGCCCTTCCACACGCTCTCTGACCGCGCGACAGACTGAGTGACAATGTCCTCATCCCACGCACCTGCAAATGAGGCAACCCAACCCAAGCCACTGCAAATCACGCGCTCCTTCGTGTCCCAAGCTAAAGCCATAGTGGCGCCCCAAAGCACTTCCCGTGCCGGTGATTGACGATCCTCATCCACACCCAACGTGCATGGAAGAGATTGGCTTCTACTCACCTGCTTACAAACTTCCTTCCGTTAGACGCCACCTAGCTGTCAACGGCATCGACACGCGAGAGACGTATCGTACAGCACGATCAGAGTGTGTAGAGATCGAAAGCTGGGCGTTTGATGGGTGACGAGAGGCAGAAGCGGAAGGCAAAAAAGGAGGAAATGGACTTACCTACCTATAGAGCTGAGACATCCATTCCGCTAGCACTCGCTTCTAAAGGGGACGCCGTAACTGAGTATCTGAGCTTGTTGTGTGTGGAAGGTAGCATGTTAGGCGAGTTGCGTCCGATGGCATTCTCAAGCCAATCTCCATCTGCATCGAAGAGACCGTGTTGTTGAGATCTGCTATTCAAGCTCGTCGTGGCCCACATTTCATAGCTGGCGCTGTTCGAGGGCTTTAATCACCTCATTGTTTAGGCGAGACATAAAAACTGTATGCACATGTGTCAACCAGGTGTGTGTGACACAATACATGAGATGTGGATTCCAACTCGGAGTGGTATTCTAGATACGACTTGACTACACCTGAACATTGAGTGTCGCTTCTTCGTCTAGTGCTCATTACCATTATACCGCACCACTTGGACTACGTGTCTACACGAGACAGACAACAAGCCTATCCCTACACATAAGCAAATGCGTCAACCCGCAATGCAGTCACTAGCATGCTCAATCCTCCATACCACATCAACGTGCTTCAAGCTCATCGGTTCCTGGGCGCTCCAAGCGAGCAAAAGGGCCGACTTAACCAAGTTTCTGATCTCACGCCCATTCAGCTGCCTTTTGGCAAGCTGATCAATGTCGCTCTCCTCAATATGGACGCCATATTGCGCTGAATCCTCGGCTGTAGTCACGAATTGATTCCACACCGTTCGTCTCGCATCCACAGTCAGATCTTTGTACTTGATGGCGACGTGTATTCGAGAACGGAACGCTTCGTCAAATGAGTCCGGCCGATTTGTTGTCAGAAAGACCATAGAGTTGAAGTACTCGAGCTTCCGCAAAAAAACCGAAACGACTTTGTTACGCTCGAGCTCGTTATCGGACCGTTTTTCGAGGAAAACGTCGGCTTCGTCGAGTAGTATTAGAGCTTTCCAGCGAGCGGCGAGGTCGAAGGCTTCCTGGAGAGAAGATTCGACAGAACCAGCGCTGTAGCCGAGTTCGCTGGCACTGACAGAGTAGAGGGGTCGTCGCATCTCTTCGGCAAGGGCTTCTGCTGTGAGTGTTTTGCCTGTGCCTGCAGGCCTTTGTTAACACAATGGTCCTGACTGCACAAGTTCGGCTTACAACTCACCTGGAGGACCCGAAAGGAGCATGATCATGCCTTGACACTTTCCGCGAATAAAATCGTCAAACTCTTGGTTGCTCTCGAGCTGTGCTTTGGCAAAAGCATGGGTGAGACTCTTATAATCGTTGGCGAGGACCAGGCTTGACCAAGCTTCGGTATTCCAGACGACATTGCTAATGTTGAGTACGTTTGCTTTGAGCCACCGCTTTGACTGAAGTCCAAAGGTATAGACGAAGGGCGTGCAGTAGATGAAGACCTCGCTGTTTCTGGCTTCCTCATCAGGCGAATCGAGGGCACGAACCATACCTTGTGCATCCATGACTGCTTTCTTGCCAACGCTGATTGAGCCGGGTCCGTAGCGGCTGTAGGCGGCTGTGTCGAGCATGAGACGCTCGGTCGTTTTGATGGACCTACGAGGCAGCCAGCAGGACGGTCCATCGTCGTTCTGCATGTAAGAGCCACTGTACATCATCATGTGTGGCTCTTGGCATGTCAGACGAGCAAACACCCGGCCGCGCCGCGCCAGCATCGTAAGCATCTCATCCTTGTTCTCGTCGTGGGTCATAGGGTACACTGGCAGCTCCGAGATTTTCATCCGACGGGAGAAGGCTATGATGGTAGAAGAAGATGTGGTCCAGCCATAGTCCTTGCCATCCCAAGCAAGATATCTCCAGGTGACAGTATGCTGGTACTCATCGTTCCAAGTTTTGGCTGACCTCAAGCCATCGCATTTAGCGGCGACAAGGTTCGTGCCAATCATGGCAAAAACATCACAACCGGGCTTGAACAGGGTCCAAACAAGGTCAAAGGTTATCTCGCCGGCCGCAATGAGTTCTCGGTACTTCTGAAATGCACCATCGAAGGCCTCGACCAGGGTGCGTCGAAGGAGGGAGGCATGTAGCATTCCATTCAGGCTTTTTCCTTCTTCTTGCTCGCGAAGTGCCAATTCGATGCTGTTCCAGCTGAAGAACAAAGGAGCAAATGGATATGTGAACCGTGTGCCCTTCTCTACTTCGTCGTGATAGCTGGCAAAACCTGTTATATGAGGCTTGAGGAGGTTCTGCATAGTTCTGCTGCGGAAAATCATTTCCTGGAGTCCATACTGATTAGGGATCTGTGTCTTGGTGTATCGGAGGACAATTGCATGCTGCAGCGTTTCGTCGCAGGTAGTGAGATCGTTGGTAAGACGTTGAGGTGTATCGAGCCAAATGGACTGGCCTGGGCGGCTTTTACCGCCATGATACAACTTCTTTACCGAACAAACGGATCCTAGACGATCTTTGGGATGGCTGGATGACGATGAACTACCAGCAGTCGAGGGATTAGTATCTGACGAGCTTGTACTCGGCTCGGAGTCGCTCATTGTTTTTTGAAATAGGGCAATCGGGTTTGAGGTTTTCTGACCTTCTGGGCACTGCTGCTGCTTAGTCGCCTACCTATCTAATCACTATGCATTAGAAGCGGGTATTGCAAGACTTACTCGGTGCTCGATACTTATACCATAGGTATGACAGCTCGAGCCATGGTAGCTGTCTATGCCGCGTCTTCGAAGTTAGCCAATCCCTGTCTCGCGATGTTATAGTTAGCAACAGTCTCGAGGACGGGACGCGGTCACTGCTAAACGCTTCAAGAGCCTTGTTTAGACCGGGGATTTTTGTTTTTATTCTAAGCGAGTCGACGATAAGCGTTTGTACCGTCCCATTATCAACTTGGGCAAACAAGAATCTCTGACGGGGACTGACATAGAAATTGCGCTAGTGAAGTGGCCTTGATGTTTGAAGGTGTTTCGACCGTCCGATGGCCAGGCTGCCAGGAGACCTTTTGACTGCACTGCCGGGCGATGACCACAAGTCGGCTAGATACAGGCTCATCGGGAAAGCCTTCTGGCCGCTTAGTTGCGACGCGACGACCATAGACCGTCTTTGATGCCATATACACGGCGAAATCATACCGTGCACGGATGAGTAGCACGGTCTACCTAGCTGACAAGATACCTGGCTGGGGATGACACCTGTCGGTTACGTAGCGCCTATTTAAGAGTTGCTCGCCCTTGGTTTCACCAAGCAGTACTAGTAGCGGATTGGTCCGGGCCTTTAGCCGCCCGATCTCCACGTGCTTTCCACCTCCGACGTTCTCGTCGCGTACCCCGGTCGATGTTGCAACTATAGTGCTATCCATAATCACAGCTATAGGGTGCAAATCAACCGCCGACTCTGGCCGTGACTACAAGGCCAGCAGAGTGAGGATTGTTAGCATACACGCTAGCCACGATGGACTGGCCATAGCTCTGCCACCGCAGGCAGTAACATCAGAACCTGATCTGATCGAAGCCCGTGAACCATGAGATAAACCCTTTGCGACTTCCAAAGCACACTACGACTGTCGTTACCTCACAGTTGGCTAGATAGCTCATTTGACAGAATTTTCTAATGCCAGCTCCTGATCAGTCCTCATTCTATCAGCCTCTTCGTACGCCGGAATGTATCAGGTTACTCCGTCGTGCTGGTGTTTGTGAAGGAGAGGACGACATACCTCAATTCTGGCTCGAAGAATACGACGTTGCAGCATGTCCAGCTTTCGTCGCCGTTTCTTATACGTGGAGCCCGCCATACTTTCGACACGAGTCGGACAGCAGCGAAAATGTCGATCTTCAGTTCACGAGCAAGATTGGGATCGATTGCAAGCCATTTGCCGCCACCCAAAACATGGTCGATGCACTGAAATGTGTTCTGGTGCAGTCAGCGGTCGACCATGTCTGGATGGACGGGTGTTGTATTAACCAAGCTTCGCAGCCCGAGAGAACATTGCAGGTCAGCATGATGCACAAGATATACGAAGCTGCTAACCTTGTAATCGTGTGGCTGGGTGGCAAACATCCTCAGGCTAGTGGCTTCCAATGGATTACCAATGAGTTCACGAAACTAGCGATGAATACTGCCAACGATCGGGGCTACAAGCTTGTCCGCGAAGCCTCGCCACAGGGGGTTGCGGTCTTGGCAGGTATTGGCCCTGAGGAGTTTGACTG